>MAAC01019250.1_pt1 | contig 12772 bp, 10 predicted proteins | sample 1115981 | NCBI WGS metagenome assembly MAAC01 (sample SAMN04961126, study PRJNA320927) | seawater metagenome | isolation source: sample BD02T64 sea water enriched with oil for 64 days | place: USA:Gulf of Mexico | collected 2013-07-27 | reverse complement strand
ATGGTTGTAGATTGTCCGAAAACTGCGCAGAACATGATTGGCGCCAGATGGCGTCTTTGCCATGTCCTGGTGGCGACGCACCAGCATCGCCTTGCTGATCTCGTCCAGCGGTAAGCGCAACCAATCCTTGAGGTGTAGTTCTAATTGCGCTCGCGTTCCGCTCTTGTGGGTCTCTGATCGAAGTTTTGGGCGCGCCAGATACACTTCCATCGCAGCCTCAAGTGTCGGTGCCCCGATCTGCGCCACCTTCCCTGCCCCTCTGCCCATCTCCAAGGCAAACCCGAGAGCGGTTTGTCGCGCAGCCCGCGCCGAGATAGTTGGAAATCGACCAATCAGAATTCGCTTGGTCTGACCGCCAACATCTTTCTGGAAATACCAAGTTTTGGATCGCTTCCCGACAAAGAGCACCAGCCCTTTGATTTCGGCATCCCAGTATTTGTCAGTACCGGCTCTGGCATTGGGAAGTCTGCTTGCAAAGGTCTCAGATAGTTTGGGCATTTTTTGTAGGCTCTTTGTCGGGAATGAACTGAATGTCGGTGATACTCAGTGCACCAGCAAGAACAATATAAGTCAATGATTAGAATGAGTAAGAACGTCAAAGAACCGTCAGGAATCTTAAGGCGTTTGTTTGGAAGGCTGAGGTCTTACCATTACACAACGCCCGCTCTACTAAACCACCTCCTATTTCATAGGGAATTGGAGGTCAAGTCCACCTGCGTTTTCTTTTGGACCAATTGGTGAAAATCCTTTGATATCAGCCTTTCAGGAGCATGAGGTTCAAGGATGCCTACAGTAGTAGTTTCAACTCACACGACGAACCATCGTCACAATGGACCTGAACCGTGCCTTGCTCTAACAATCCGGCCAGATCACTACGTGGGGTCAGACCTCCAATGCGGGGCCTTGCACCCATTCACCTGATGACGACCGACCGACGCGAACGGCCCAGAGCTGACGCTCGTGACTACTGCAGCAAATGGCAGGTCAGAGCTGAAGTTGCGAAAATACAACGTGAGATGCACAACTGGTAGTCTCGCCGGGACGTGTTTCACGAGTGTTGCCTGGGATTTCACTAGGGTTGCGTTGCACCTAGAAATTCCAAAACCCGGTCAACCGCATCAGCATGCGCGTTTGCATCATAGTGGTTGCCTTCAAACCACATTGGCATCCGCCCATCACTGAGTGTGCTCTCCGTTTTTGAGTAGGCCGGGTTGTCAAAGAAATGAGTGACACTTGGGTAGACATGGAGTGCAACGGGGTTTTCGCTGTTTTCAGTTTGCTGAACGAATGCTCGGCAGTTTGAAAGAGACATCAGCTTATCTGCATCGCCAGCCAGTATCATCATCGGAACGGTGACGGCACCAACCGGCTGACATTCGGGATAGATGGCAATCGCCGAGATTGGGCTGAACCCATCAGGAACACGGGCGTTGTCTGTGTTCACCGTCGTAAAAAGGTGCGATCCGCCCAAGGAGAACCCCAGAAGACTGACCTGCCCTGCATCCACATCCGATCGCGCGGCAAGATACCGAAACGCGCTATAGATGTCGTCGGGCATGTTCAAGGCTGGTGTATCCAGATAGTTGCTGCCACCGCGTGCGCCGAAACTGTCCACCACGAGGGCCACAAATCCCGCCTCAGACAGCGTCTCGGCCCAGGCAAGATGGGATTGCGTCAAACCATCACCACTTACCAGAATTACGACGGCTGGCCTAGGACCGTCACTACTGGGGAGGTACTGTATGCCCTTCAACTCAATTCCCAGTGTCGGTTTCAAATCAATACCTTTAGCCTTAGCCTTTTTGATCTTGAAGGCTGACGGTTGGATCGGCGTGGCTTGGAATGTGACCTCTTCTTGCGCGAATACGGTCCCGGAACCAATTTCCATAGCGGCAACAAGGCTGAATGAAAGAACGGCCAGTCTCAATTCAATATTCCTCCGTGGCTGGGCGGACTTTCCTCAGGAAAGCGAAAGAGGCTCGGCGCGTCACCTTGTCAGATGCATCCAAATCCCCGCGAGCCAGTTCGTCTAGAATAACTGCAATGGCCATTTTTCCAGCATTTTGATCGTTCGGGCAATGCACTGCGATGGGCCGATTTTCGCCCTTCGCGCCAAAATGTGCACGGTGCAGCAATCGGGCCACTTCCCTCTTCCCTCACGGTCGCGAACGGTCCACAGCCCCCGGCACTCCTCCCTTGTTGGATGAAGCCTGGTAGCCGTTCTGGTTATAATTCATCCGCCCAGACTTTACCGGAAATCCGGATCCGACCATCACCTAATCTTTCTGCGCACAACTCGACGCCTCTTTTTCTGGATCCATGACATTTTCATATTAAACTATGTGGAACCTAGCCTGGCGAGGTTGGGAAGGGCGACCTGTGCACCGAACTGGCTTTACCTGCTTACGCGGGCCGCCCGCAAATCTGAAAAGACCCCGCCTACTTTGATGGACGCACGCCCAGATTGCACTAACCTATAGAAAACCCACCCAAGCACCAAGTGGGCATTGCGGCCACTCACGTGTCCGCAGGCCGCTCATTTTCTGGACGGCAAGGATCTACCGCCTACCTTAATCTTACCCTGCCATCGACGGCCGGGCAGCGGTCTGCCAGGCCCTGGGTCGCTCCACCTGGCGGATCGCTATCGCTCCTTTTTAGATCAAAAGATGATAGTGTAAGGGCCAATGGTGACCCAGAACCCACCTAGTGACCGACTGACACCAAAGCCGAGGGTCAACGGCTCATCAGATTTGAGTACCCTCATCGATCGCTCCTTAGTTGGATAACCCTGTAACAGTCATGGAAGGGGAGTGCCAAAGCCTCCCCCCATAGCTGCGTCATGGGGGATAACCCGTGTGACACGATAGTCAAAAACGCTCCGGCCAATGGCAGGGGCGTTCTTTTGTATGAGGTTTTAGCTGAACAGAGCCTGCACCATGTTATACTCGGCGGTGGCATCAGTGCCGTGAGTGTCGGTGGGGCCAGTGATCAGCCCTGAAATGACCGACTCCATATCCGCTTCGCTCGGCGGGGGCAGCGTGGCCATGGCATCCTGCGAAGTCTGGGCAACCGAATCCAGGGCTGTGACCGCGTTTGGAGTTTCAACCTCTGTTGTGGATTCAGCTCCTTCGACAGCATTAGGTGCTTGGGTTTCTTCGGCGGAGACGGCCTGTTTGGCGCGCCATCCCCAGGCCTTGGCATGATCCGGCGGACCAGGTTGATTGTTGTGGGTTGTCGCGTTGAGAGCGGTGCTGAGGCCGCCAACTGCTGAGACTGAGTGCATGGTGTTTCTCCAATTGCTATGGGAGCAGAGTGAGTGCTGTCCTAAAGCCTATGGGAAACTCGTTAAAATGCGGATGAATGAGCGGGCTGAGCGAAGATTAAATTGCAGAAAATTTATCTGCTATTTGCAAGGCCCTGAAACGAAGGAGAGAAAATTTTGCCTGGCAAGCGCCCAAATCGCTATCCCAATCCATAAATCTTTGTTCGATGGCTGCCCTGACACTTCAAGCTCTCGTTTTCTGGACATCATACAGCCGCCTAGTTGGTGAGCGGCACATTTGGGCCGCACACTTTTAAAGCGTCCATATTGGCGAGCTCATTTTCTGTTGTTTGCTTTCTGCTGTGACTTTCCGGGGTCTAGGGTTCATTATGCTAATATGCGCGATGTGAGCCAAACGTCTGCTGTGAGATCTTCCTGGCACGAAAATGCAAGGCCTCGACAAGGACATCCTAAAGTCTTGGGCCAATAGTCGATTTGGATCTGCTAAAGTGGATCCAGAGTAACATTTGCTCCGAGGAAATTCGAAAAGCAGGTCAACAGTATACAGGAAAGTGGAGGACGGATAAGTGTTTGACGATACATGGACGAGTGCGCGACGCGGAGGGCTTTGCGCAATTGCCCTGATCGCAGCGATTTCCGGCAGCAATGCGGTAACAGCGGCCGAATTGACGGCCGCTTGGGTCCAGTATTCGGTTGACGGGCCGCAGGTACGGGCGGTCGTTGATGGAGAATGCCCACCGGTGGCGTTTGACGGTATCGAAGTCCCTTTGATGCGGCGCGCTGCGCCCACCGATCACCATGCAGACACTGTGTGCATGGCCAATGTCCCTAAAGGAACAACTGAAGTCCTATTGCAAGAGACAACGCTACCGGCGCCCCCACTAGGTGAGGTGAAGCGCGTTGCAATCGTAGGCGACACGGGTTGCCGAGTATCCGACAAGCACGGCCTGTATCAGGCCTGCAACAACAACAGTGAATGGCCTCTGAGTCAGATAGCAACCAGCATTGAAGGTTTCCGTCCCGATCTGATCATCTACCTCGGAGACTACATATACCGGGAGTCGCCCTGCCCGGATGGCAATAATGGCTGCAAAGGGACACCGTTTGGCGACACTCACGAAACCTGGGCGGTCGATTGGCTGTTGCCAACCGCGCCAATGCACCGGGCTGCACCAATGGTCCTAATCCGTGGCAATCATGAGACCTGCTCCAGGGCCGGTATGGGATGGTTTAGATATCTGGACGCCCGGGATTACTCAAACGAGTGTCAAACGGACTCCGGCTCGTGGATTGTCGAGGTAGATCCGCTGCATATTGCCGTTCTGGATACGTCGTATCTGGACGACACACAGGGACAACCGCTTGTCGATTTCTTTGCGGATGAGTTTCGCGACCTGGGAAATAGCTTCACAGAGAACAAGGGATGGATTGCCACGCATCGACCCATTTGGGGCGTCGGAGCCGATGACGATACCGGCGAAGCTTACGAACCCACAACCGTACTTCAGGAAGCTGTGCGCAGTGTTCCATTGGGGACCTTCGTGGAACTGGTTCTCGGGTCGCATCTTCACCTTGCCGAGGTCATCGACTTCGTTGGTGATCGCCCACCTCAACTGGTTGTTGGCAATGGAGGAACGCAACTCGTGCCAAGTGTCGACTTGCCCGACAAGATCGATGGTGTGGAAATCGACATGATCAATGCCTTTTACCAGTTCGGGTTCGTCACAATGGAATTGGCCCCCAAAAAGAATTGGGACATTGCATTTCGCGATGTCCTTGGACGGGAAATCGAAACCTGCAACTTCGATCGAACGAATGTCTCCTGTCCGTGACTGATCAGTTTCAAAAGACTGGCGGTGCATCGCATTCCGCAACGACAAGCACCCGACGGCGTTCCTGTCAGCATGCGCTTTCGCCACAGTCGTCATGTTCTGGTTAGGCATCCTGGCCCCAACAGTTTCAGTAGTAATATGGGTGCCAAGCTAGCTTTTGTTGCAGCCATTCGCTGTAGAAGCGGAAATGCACCTAGTGGCTGTGCAAATCTTATGCGCAGGAGCAAAAATAGTCCTCTGTGCAACAAGGGCCGGGGTGCCCCCTGACCCGTCGCAAAAACCTGTTGCAGAACGTCGAAGTTGTACAACGAAATTGCGCACCAACCGAACTCGTTGATTTTCTTGGGATCGGTAGTGTGTTCAACGAGTCATGACATTCGCTCCAAAGCCGACATTCGTGCGAGGCGCACCCGAAGTCGCGTCCAAGCCAAGATGCGATATTTCAAAGCATTCAGCGAGCGCATCATGGCGCGAGACCCGGACCGACAAACCGCCGAAATCCGCATCCGCATCGCCTTGGTGAACCGCTTCTCGGCCCTCGGTACGGCCAAGATCGTTCGTGTGGAATGAACTCTGTGGGGAAAGGGGAAGTCACACATCAGGCGTCAGTTCTGCAACAACGCTGCGTCGACCCGTTGAAATCGCCAGACGCTGCTGTCGTTTGCATTAATCGGTTTAATTGCTGCTTTTGCATAAAAGCAGACATGAAATAGGTTCACGAAAAAAGATCTCATTCTCGCAGTCTCTGATCGTTGTTACGGCAATTTTTCGCAAAATCAGCAAAAACTCCGCTGCCACTCGTGACTGGTTGAGATCCTGTGTTGTCCATGAACAGAACGTGCAAATCCTGATTTTTAGCATGTGATAGCGCGCTCGTGGCACCCATCACAAGAAATGCTGTAGCCCATGCATCCGCCATCATACAATCCTGATGCGCAACAGTTACCGAGATTTCAATGTCCGACAGGGGCCTGCCCGACTTGGGGGATATTGTGTGGGTAATCGCCCCATTGGCCCCCTCTTTGAAATTTCGATATCCACCCGATGTCGCGAGCGAGAGGTCATGACATTCCAGGACATGCGCGAGTTGGCGCGTCTCGATCATCGGCTGCTCCAGCCCAACGTACCATCCACTGACGCCGTTCGGGGAACCTGCGCAGCGTAGTTCACCATCGATCGAAACAAGGAAATCGTTGATGCCGTGTGACCGCATGGCACGCGCCAGTTCATCGACACCGTAACCCTTTGCAATACCGCATAAGTCTATTTGAACAGGACGCAGTTTGCGTAGGCGGGCACCGTGTATTTCGATACTGTCGTGGCCCTTGGGTGGTACAGCCATCGAAGTTTGATTTGGCCCCGGTGTTTCGGGGCCAAATCCATAGTGGCGAATGTGTTGGCTGAGGGCCATTGAAAAAGAACCCTGGCTTTGAACTTCAACCATCATAGCAGATTGCAGCACGGCCTGAGTTTCCGGTGGCAGTTCGATCCAGTCCCCAACTTTCGCATCATTGATCTGGTTCACAACCGACGTTGCTATCCAAGGTGACATCTGTTGGTCCACGCGATCAACCGCCTGTTGAAGAGCGTCCTGTAAGCTGCCTGTGCAAGTCTGGTCGCGAGAAATGAACTGCGCCGCAAACCGCGTACCCATTGTTGAACCAGAAAAGTGTTCGAGCAGGAGAGACAAATCAATAGACATCTTCAAGATACCGTCTTTGCTGTTTGAGAGTGGCAACGTCTAATCCAATAGGCAAAAGCAGATCATTAAACGCTGTCTGCACGTCATTTCCCATTGCCCGACCACCACAGACCACAATCTGGGCACCGGATTGAACAAGATTTTGCAATTCTTGGGACGCGCATTGCAGCTTGTTCTGAACATATCCGCCACCTGTGGTGCGCGAAAACGCTGTGGTAATCTGCGTAATCTGCCCGCCTGCGTGCAAGTCACCCAGTTCCTCACGGAAAAGAAAATCTGAGCTGGGGTCACGTCCCCCCCAGAACAAATACGCCGGCCGTTTTTGTAGGTTCCCGCGTAAAAAACCAACTAGCGGCCCAATCCCTGCACCGGCCCCAACGAGAATGAGTGGGGTTTCGGAATTGCTCGGCCGGAACTTTGGGTTTGGTTTGACAAAAACATCAACCGAGTCGCCAACCGCAATGTCCGTCAGAAACCCAGAACACACACCCCCAGGCTGTTTACGTACACAAATTTCAATACAGCCATCCCGACCGTCGGAGGCCAGAGAATAATATCGAGGAAACGATGAACCGGGGGCGACGACGCCAAGCAAATCACCCGCAGAATGTTTGGGCAGCGTTCGCGCACTCTTTGTGCCAAGCCGGAGTATAGCGACCGGGGCCTGAACCTCTTGGCCATAAGATCTTTTAGACACCAACTGAACCTGCGTGATTTTAGGGAACTCTGGTGAATGTTCCAGAGACAGGGCCAATCCCAGACTTTGCCCCACTGCACGTCCCCAACTGGAGAAACTCTGGGCTGATTGGCGGTCAATCGTGGCAAAGGGATGAAATCGCTTCATGCCCGTTTTGAGCATGGCGGCATCAACATCCATTGCGAATTTACAAAAGTCTGGAAAGGATGTGTCTCCGAACCCAAGAACACTGTAGCGCATGTGGTTTAGGCGAAACGTGTTGAGACGTTTGAGGAAATGTCGTGCGTTGGTCGGGGCCTCACCCATGCCGTAAGTTGCTGTTATCAAAAATATAAATTTTCCGCTTGGATATTCAGCCGCCCGTTTATTCATCTCGGCAATGTGAACTTTGTGGCCCGCTGCAACCAGTTTGCGTGCTAGCTCGGCGGCAAACCCCCAAGTTGTTGCACTTTCGCTGCCCACAAGAACAACGGTATCAGCCACCCGCGCAGGAGTATTTTTGAACTGACGTAAGGGATTGGCAAGTCGGCGCAAGGCCATCGCAACACCGCTTACAATGACAAATGGAACAGCGAGCATGGAAAGCCCCATTAACAGGCCAACAGGCCACGCACCCTGTCCAGTGTGCATCAGGAAAATTATTTCATAGAGTTGGGAACTTGGGCCGTGGTTTGAAAAATTGACCAATTGACCGGTCACCGGGTTTATATATCCACTGCCCTGCGACGTGGTCAGGCTATAGGCATCAGCCGCGTCCCCTGGGTAAGGCAACACCAATTCGCGCAGCTCGGACAATCTCAGGGACTTCAGCGCAGGTAATTCGCTGATTTGCAGCGGGGGATCACCAGCCAGGATCACAGGGGAGCCAGGATCACCACTGGCGGGCGAAGGAACAAGGTCAAATGTTATGAGCGACAGCAAGACTCCAGTAAAAGACAAAATCAGTAGCCCAGCCACAGCAAGTCGGCCTGCATTAAGGTGCAGGGCCTGAAGACGTCCTGATTTGGGGGGAGAGATTAGGGCGCGCCATCCCCCCATCTTGCTAATTATCATCGCAACGCCCGATACCGATAGCACAAGCATCGCAAATGCGGTGATCCCTACAACTCCGCGACCAAAGTCGCCTAGAAAGAGCGAGCGGTGAAAGTCCTTTATATACCCAAGGACGGGCGAGATCGGTGAGGCGGTTTTCGGCGCCAATGTTTGGGCGTCGAAGTACACCTGACCAAAACCATCTTCTGTCGCATAATGCGCAATCACCGAATGATTTGCGGTTTTCTCGATCCGCTCTAGGCCAGGAACCTGATCGTTTACAGCTTGGGCAAGTTTGGCAACCGTAACTTCGGGCGCTGCTGTCAGAGTACCGGTTGTCGCAGCCTCGGTCACTGGATCAAAACTCAGTACGATGCCGGTAACCGCTAAGGTGATGCCAAACAGTGCCGAAGTTAGCCCGACGATTCGGTGCATACCCCGCAATGACACCCTCATTTCAGGCTCAGCGTGTGAACGAACCCGCGACCGCGTACTGAAGTTTGCTTTCCCAGAGTCAGGATCGCAGACCGGGGATGATCAGCTCTGTCCTCGACCGACGTATCGACGCGTATCTGATAGCCATCGGCTATCATTACATCAGCTATGTCGGCACTGACCTGCAGCTGACCACCAGAGCCAACACTTGCGCCCGTCACACTATGAAGGTTTGAACGCGAGGCGCTGCTACCACGCGCCCAAGCGCGCAGATGCTTGTAATATTTGCTCTTGCCACCCGCGATCCACAGCGTTTCAACAACCGTCCCTGAAGGATCAGTCAAATAAATGGCAGCGTAAGCCCGTGGTCCTGAAAAAGAACCCATCTGGGTGGTTATGGTAATCTGCCGTGCACCCGCCTGTCCGGCGGCTACAAGGCCAGCAAGGCTAATTGCCGTCGCGAGCAAGTGGTGCTTCATGGAAACAGTTCCTTCATCCAGTGGCTCTAGTAAGCAACGATTGGACGACCAAGCTGACGACAAGCTGAAGGGAAACGTTTTTTCTGTTCAGGGTGGGTTCAGTTAAGCCATATAATTGCCCTGTCGTACTAAATAGGAAAGCGTAATGCGCGTTTTACTGATTGAAGATGATCATGTCCTGGGGTCAGCCATTCACAGCCACGTTGAACATCAAGGTCACGGTGTAGACTGGGTACAGCGGCTTGACGCTGCTGATGACGCCTGCGCTACGCAGACTTATGGGCTGATCCTGCTCGACCTCGGTTTGCCAGATGGACGTGGTCTGGACTTCCTCAAGCAACTTCGCGCAAAGCGCGATAATACGCCCGTTATTATTACGACTGCACAAGACCAAATCGAAATCCGTATTGAAGGTTTGAATGCTGGCGCTGATGATTACCTAGTCAAACCGTTTGATCTGGGAGAGTTGACGGCACGGCTATCGGCAGTTTCGCGGCGGTATAGCGCGAGTTCGGACCCAGAGACCCAGATTGGCGATGTTAGTGTCGATTTAGGGCGACGTCAGATTTCAATATATGGTCGAGACATTATCCTTACCTCGCGAGAATGGGCCGTTGTGGATTGTCTGGTGCGCAACCGTGGGGCCATCGTCCCCAAATCTGTCATCGAAGACAGCCTGTATGCGTTTGGCGCCGAGATTGAAAGCAACGCAGTGGAAGTCTTTGTCAGTCGTATCCGTAAAAAATTGGGCCGTGATTTCGTGACCACCTCGCGTGGGCTAGGCTACGCCGTGGCCGCTAAATGAAGAAACAGCGCTCCATTGCCGGACGCCTGGCGTTCATATTGTCCTTGAGCGTTGGTGCGTTGTGGTTGATTTCCGTTGTCATTTCAGCAGTTGTGTTAAGGGGCGAGTTGAACACTGCTTTTGACGAGACCATGCGCCAGAGCGCATTGCGCCTTTTGCCGCTCGCGATACATGAGTTGGACGAAATGCTGGAAGGTGACTCTGACGACGACGGTGAAGACGCGAATTTCATCGCAAACCTTACGCGCGAGGACGCAAATCTGGATTACTTTATTCTGGACCGGTCAAACCGGGTTCTGCTCTTTTCCGGTGTGCGTCCAACGACAATTTCCTCGACTTCTATCCCACCTGGGTTTTCAAAATGGGATGGTAGCCGGGCCTACGCCTTGACCGACACCGAGACCGGGTTTGGCATCGTCGTCAGTGAACGGGCCGGGCTGCGCGACAATATTCTAATCGAGAGCATCCTGCGGATGTTCCTTCCCTTGGCAATTCTGATCCCAATTCTTGCGGCTCTCGTTTATGTCATCGTGCAGTCGGCCATGGCACCGGTCTTGCGGCTGAGTAACGCAATTTCGCGCCGCCATGGGCGGAATCTGGCGCCTATGGCAATTGGAGAGCAACCAAAAGAACTGCAACCGATTGTGTCCGAAGTGGAGGATCTCTTGGTTCGATTAAAATCAGCGTTGGACGCAGAACGCAGTTTTGCCGCAGAAAGCGCCCATGAACTGCGGACCCCAATCGCTGGGGCATTGGCGCAGATACAAGTTTTCCGGTCAAAAATTGACCAAACCGATACGGGGCAACATTTGGCCAAAGCCGAAGACGCGTTGCACCATCTTTCGAAATTGTCGGAAAACCTGCTGCAATTTTCCCGACTGGAGGCCGGTTTTGCATCCTCAGATAGCGAAACCAATCTTGGCCCGGTCATCGACATAGTTCTGCGCGAGAAACCTTTTGCAGATGCTGCTGATCGGATTTTGATCAGTGGTCATGCAAACACTACCTTAAAGGCTTTCATCACAGCTGATGCCTTTGCAATTGTACTGCGTAATCTATTGCAAAATGCGCTGACCTACGCCGAGCCCGGGACCTCCATAAATCTGTGTGTGGAAGATCGTGCAGTGCGCATTACCAACGAATGCGACAAAATGCCTGCCGACTTGCTGGCAACGGTCACCAACCGCTATGTACGCGGGCAGACGGGACACCGCGGAACGGGTCTTGGGCTGTCTATTGTCGCGGCAATTTTGCGCGATTGTGAAGGACAGCTAGAGCTGTTCTCGCCAACGGCAGGTCGACAATCAGGGTTTGAGGCCAGAGTTGTCTTTACCCGATCGCAACAACAAAACTAGCTAAAAATAGGATCTTCGAATATGCGCCTAAAACCAATAGGCTTGGTGAGTGTAGCCTCGGCCCTACTAATACCTCTCATCTGGTTTCCGCCTCTCGCGCAAAAGCACGACACAATTGCTCTTTTCAGTCAGTACTTGGGATTGGTTGCCCTGATCGCGATGTCAATCACTCAGATTATCGCCACTCGGCTCGGATTTGTCGAAGTACTGTTTGGGGGGCTAGATCGGTGCTATATCCTTCACAAATGGTTGGGTATCAGCTCCATGGCGGCCCTGTTGTTGCACGATACAATCGACGCAGATATGTCCAACCTGGGGCGCGAGACAGTGCTGGTCGAAGTCGCCGAGACTTTGGGCGAAGTCTCGCTTTACGGTTTCCTGATCCTTGTTGTCATAACGATTGCGACTTTCATTCCCTACCACCTGTGGCGCTGGACCCACCGGGTGATGGGGGTGTTATTTGTAATGGCCACATTCCATTACCTGTTCATTCTCAAGCCGTTTTCCAACGGAGATCCGCTGGCGCTTTACGTATCTGCATTCTGTACAGCCGGAATTCTGGCCTTTGTTTATAAGCAACTTCCTGCACATTGGCGGCCCTCTAGAAAATACAAGATATCTGGCATCCGCCAAACCGGAACCGCGATGGCGGTTACCTTCTCGCCAGAAGGTCGCCCCCTCAAACACCGCCCGGGTCAGTTTGCCTTTGTGACATTTGACCACGCAACGGTATCGGAACCGCACCCCTTTACTATCAGCAGCGCCCCTGATGACATGGGCAACATCCGAATGACCATCGCAGCTCTCGGGGACTTCTCGCACAGTCTGCTCAAGGAGCTGAAAATCGGAACACCCGCCCAGTTAGAGGGCCCGTTCGGGCGATTTGAACGACGCTCAACGCAAGCGCCCGAGGTATGGATCGCAGCGGGAATTGGAATAACCCCATTTGTTGCGTGGGCGCAGGCGCTGACGGATGCGGATGGCCCCGTGACTTTGATATATTGTGTTTCGGAAGAACGAGACGCGAGCCATCTGGAAGAAATCAGAGCCATTGAAGCCAAACTTCCGAACTTCAGGTGCAATCTTCATACTTCGCGGTCACAGGGCCGCATCGGTGCCGATGTCATTGCCGACTATGTCAAAGACCTTGAT
>MAAC01017080.1_pt1 | contig 12773 bp, 13 predicted proteins | sample 1115981 | NCBI WGS metagenome assembly MAAC01 (sample SAMN04961126, study PRJNA320927) | seawater metagenome | isolation source: sample BD02T64 sea water enriched with oil for 64 days | place: USA:Gulf of Mexico | collected 2013-07-27 | reverse complement strand
CCTTTAAAATATTCGAAATCTGCTGTGGTGAAAACTTACTTTTTCTCATAATTACTGTTATAAAGTTAAAATTAATAATTCTACTTACAAACAGTCCAGTTTTAGGGGAAGCTTACATATTCACAATCTTTTTTTTGGTAATGGTTCTATTTAATGTCTACCTGTTATATGAGTTTACGGAAATGATTCGAGACTTTACCTTAAGCAATGCACATTATATTTTTATGTTGTTAGGAGCAATGAGCTTGGTTGTTGTTACCTATTTAACGCTGTTGTCTAATTATCATTTAAGTTCGGAAGCATCACTGGTGTTTACTTTGTTTGTATTTAGTATGATATTTTGCGAAATTTTTCGTGCTATTGGCTACTACAATTTTGCTTATGGCGATGTTGCTGTATATGTCGCTAGAGGTCTTTTAATATTTGGCACTAACCTTTCTGTACATTTTACGATATTGGAGGTAAAGAACAGCTCCATAAATATTGAACTTGACCAATCTGAAGAGTGAAATAAAAAGTCCTCAGTTTTGAATTGGAAATGATTGCTCATTTCAGCTTCAGTACCGTCCTTTTAAATTAAAATATCGCTAAATTTGCTGGATTATTAAATTTATATGTTAGAAAAGCTTCAAATAGTAAAGCAACGGTTCGATGAGGTAAGTGATCTTATTATTCAGCCGGATGTTATCATGGATCAAAAACGTTATATTCAATTGAATAAGGAGTACAAAGATCTTCGAATTTTAATGGACAAACGCAGTGAATATGTTGAACTTACCGATAATATAAATGAAGCTGAGGAAATTATTTCAGATGGAAGCGATGCTGAAATGGTGGATATGGCGAAAATGCAGTTGGAAGAAGCAAAATCTCGAATTCCTCAATTGGAAGAAGAAATTAAGTTCTTGTTAGTGCCGAAGGATCCGGAAGATGCGAAGAATGCTGTAATGGAAATTCGTGCTGGAACGGGAGGTGATGAGGCTAGTATTTTTGCAGGAGATCTTTTCAGAATGTATACCAAGTATTGTGAAGGCAAAGGCTGGAAAACTAGCGTAGTTGATTTTAGTGAAGGAACCAGTGGCGGTTTTAAGGAAATTCAGTTTGAAATTACTGGAGAAGATGTGTACGGAACACTTAAGTTCGAAGCTGGAGTGCATCGAGTACAAAGAGTACCTCAAACTGAAACTCAAGGTAGAGTCCATACAAGTGCGGCTACAGTGATGGTGTTTCCCGAAGCTGAAGAGTTTGATGTTGAAATAGATCCTAAAGACGTTCGTATTGATTTTTTCTGTTCTTCTGGACCAGGTGGTCAATCGGTAAATACAACATACTCGGCAGTGCGATTGACACACGAACCAACGGGACTAGTTGCTCAGTGTCAGGATCAGAAGTCACAGCATAAGAATAAAGAAAAAGCCTTTAAAGTGTTGCGCTCGAGATTGTACGATCTCGAACTTGCAAAAAAGAACGCAGAAGATGCCTTAAAGAGAGGGTCTATGGTCACAAGTGGTGATCGTAGTGCTAAGATTAGAACGTACAATTATCCACAGGGTCGTGTTACAGAGCATAGAATTGGTCTTACACTTTACGATTTAGGAAACATTATCGATGGAGATATTCAAAAGATTATTGATGAACTTCAATTGGTTAGTAATACTGAAAAACTTAAAGAATCTGGTGAAACATTCTAATACTTCACAATGACCATTGACAGATTAATAGAAGAAATCAACAGGAAAAAATCCTTTCTCTGCATTGGATTGGATGTCGATCTTAATAAAATCCCTAAGCATTTGTTGAATGAAGAGGATCCAATCTTCGCTTTTAACAAGGCTATTATTGACGCCACCCATCATTTGGCGGTTGCCTACAAACCCAACACGGCCTTTTACGAGGCTTATGGATTAAAAGGTTGGCGTGCGCTTGAAAGGACCATTAATTATCTTAACCAGAATTATCCAGAAATCTTTACCATTGCCGATGCAAAAAGAGGGGATATAGGAAATACATCTAGTATGTACGCCAAGGCGTTTTTTGAGGATTTAGGATTCGATTCCGTTACAACTGCACCTTATATGGGGAAGGACTCGATAGAGCCATTTTTATCGTTTGAAGGAAAACACACCATACTTTTGGCTTTGACCTCTAATGAAGGGGCCTTCGATTTTCAAACAAAAAAGATAGATGGTAAAGAAATTTATAAATCAGTTTTAGAGACTTCAAAGGGATGGAAAAATAGCCAGAACTTAATGTATGTTGTGGGTGCAACTAAGGCTGAATTCCTCTCAGATATTAGAACCATAGTCCCTGAAAGTTTTCTGTTGGTGCCTGGTGTTGGTACTCAAGGAGGAAGTCTTGAAGAGGTCTGTAAGTACGGAATGACTAAGAATATAGGACTCCTTATTAATTCTTCCCGCGGAATTATTTACGCCACGAATGACGTTAATTTTAGTGAAGCTGCAGCTTTCGAAGCTCAGAGGCTGCAGAAACAAATGGAAACGATAATAGATGCTCGTTAGAGATCAATTAAATAGAACGCTCGATTTTCAAAAGCAACCAAAAAGGATTGTTTCCTTAGTACCTTCTCAAACAGAACTCTTAATCGACTTGGGTCTTCGTTCCAGTCTTGTAGGAGTCACTAAATTTTGTATACACCCAAAAGAACTTCGGAAAGAGATTGCTGTGGTAGGTGGCACTAAAAATGTGTACTATGATAAAATCCTAGCTCTCCAACCAGATATAATCATTTGTAATAAAGAAGAAAATACCAAAGAAGTTGTTGAAGCGTGTGAAAAGATAGGTCCGGTTTGGGTGAGTGATATTTTTTCGGTTGAAGATAATCTCATGATGATTAGATCCTTAGGAGAGATTTTTAATGTTTCTGAAAAAGCTTCAGAAATATGCGTAACAATCCTTGCTGAAATGCAGGGTTTTTTAGAATTTATAAAAGATAAACCTGTCAAGAAAGTAGCCTACCTTATTTGGAAAAAACCATATATGGCAGCTGGTAGCAATACCTTTGTAAATGATTTGTTGAAACTCAATAGGTATGAAAATATTCTTTCCGAAACATCAACACGCTACCCAGAAATTGATGTTGATGCCCTTAGGACTGCGGATTTAGTTTTGCTTTCGTCAGAACCATATCCTTTTAAGGAAAGTCACGTTTTGGAACTAAAAAAAGCACTTCAAACAGAAGTGCTTTTAGTAGATGGTGAGTATTTTAGTTGGTATGGCTCGAGGCTCCAAAATGCTTTTACCTATTTTAAAACGCTACACTAATCTTGTAGTGCGAATACTTTTTGTAACAAGGTAGTTGTTCGAGAAGATACTTTATTTCTAATTTGCTTTTCTTCTACAGCGATCATTTTATAAACTCCTTTGAGTGCTTCCTGAGTTACATAATCTGTAAGATCAGGATTTACTTTGTTTACAAAGGGAATTGTATTGTATTTATTAATAATATTAGACCATACTTGATCTGCTCCCACCTTTGAAAATGAGTTCTGAATAACTGGGTTAAACTTTCCATAGAGAACGGTGGACGTTTTTCCCTGTAGGTAATTGGTCGCAGCATTATCTGAGCCTAGCAAAATGTTTTTAGCATCACCAAATGTAATTGACTTTACAGCATTTACGAAAATTGGAGTGGCTTCCCCAACAGCATCTTCAGCAGCTCTATTTAAAACTTTTAAGCCTTCATCTGCCAACCTACTTAGACCAATATCTCTAAGTGTTTTGTCGACTTTTCGAAGTTCTTGCGGTAATAATATTTTCACCAAAGAGTTTTTGAAATAGCCATCTTTTTGGGTAAGCTTGCTTACTTGTTTGTCGATCCCAAGATCTAGTGCTTGGCGTAAACCTCCTGCTATATCGAGAGTTGTTCCAGTTTCGCCGGTAGGCAAGGTATTTACAACTTGTTGCAATTCGGCACAGGATACCGCTATAAAACAACAGCAAATAAGAGATATTTTTTTTAGAAACATTTTAATTTATTTTTTGCAAATATAGGATTTATTATAGACTACAGTCGCCGTCTATAATGTCTTGTTGTGTAGGGTTGTATAGGTTTACATTCACAGCATATTGACCATTTAATCCCCCGTTAACAATTAGATTGTTCAATCCACATAAATTTGATAAATTGTCATTTCCAACAATACGCAATAATCCGTTGAGAGAATTAATATTTACAAGCCCATCTAAATTTAATAGTGAATCATTGTTATAAAACTCAATCTCAGAAGTTACTGTGGTGATTCCTTGTAAGCCATTAATGTTGGTTAATTCTGGGTTAAACCAAAACTCAATTGTGTGAATAGAACTTGTTACATTCTGTAAGGCCGATATATCATTGAGGCTATCATTCGTGCCAATGGACAAATAGCCTATGTTGTTAGGTTATTTAACCCATTTAAAGAAGTAAGTAAAGAATTTTCGTTAATAGATAATTCTTCGAGAGACTGAAGGTTTGACAGATCATTAATATTCAATAAGGATGTGTTTTTTAAAATTCAAACTTTGCCTCCAACTGAATTTAGATTTGATAAACCTCTAAGGGTGATCAATGAAGAGTTATTATTAATAAAAAGAAGATCCCCGATAGCGGTTAAATTAGATAATCCATCGAAATTTTCCAATAACGTATTTGAGGATAAGTGTAAATCTTCTCCCACATTTGTTATATTTGAAAGGCCATTGATATCTATTAACAATGGGTTATCATCAATTGATAAACTTCTTTGATCTTGAGTCATGGTAATCCCTTCAAGACCATCTATGTTTTCTAGTGCAGCATTTGAACCAACATAAATATCTCCTCCAACAAAATTAATATTGCTTAACCCGTCGATATTTGTTAAAATGGTATTGCGATGAATTAATAAAATTTTGGTTATGGACGTGATTGTGGTCAATGGACTGAGGTCAGCGATGTTATTTGTCGAATTTGCTTCAGATCCAATTCGAAGGAGGCCTTCAATGGCTGTATAATTTTGAACTCCAAAATCATCGACATCTTGCTGAGTATATAAGCGAACATCTCCAATGTAAATATTCGATTCGTTAACATCGTTCAAATTAATGGTGATGGTTGCATTTTCAAAAACACTTCCACTGGTAACTTTTACAGTCCCTGTAATCGTTGGGTTTGTTTCGAAGTCGAAAATCGTTTCATCCACAATTGTCAAATCTCCATTTGTTGCGTTTATTGAGAATGCTCCGTTTGGAGTTTGTTCAGTAATAGAAAAAACGACGCTTCCTTCATTGGTACTTCCTGCTACCATACCTAATACCTGACCATTTGGGAGGTTTTCATCAACATCCGCGGTGAAATTTAGAAGTTGTTACTGTAATAACAGTTTCCATTGGGTCTTCTGAACCTCCTCCAGAATCATCAGAATTATTATCCTTGCTGCAAGAGAAAAATGCAAAACATAATATAAAGGTGAATATTGCTGGGATTTTATTTTTGATCGTTATGGAATTCATAGGGTTCCTCTTTTTTCAGAAATAGGAAATGATACGTTAAAAGAAAAAGTTATCTAACGATAAATTTCTTTGTTGCAACTTTCTTGCCAGATGTTAAATGGATAAAATAGATTCCTTGGTTTAAACTATTTGATGAAAGAGGGTACTTGTGCATACCGCTTTCCAGATAATTGCTCTCTAAAGTTGATATTTTTTGGCCAAGCATATTATAAATTTCAAGTTGAACGTTAGATGATTCGTTTAGGCCCAATTCTATAAAACTATTTTCGGCTACTGGATTTTCGGACAAGGTGATGGTAGGGGAGGTCGTTGTATCGAAATCTTCAATCCCTAAAACAGTAAGTTGTTTAAAAACAACATCATTGCCAATTGGGATTGCTAAAACATTTGTTGCTTCATTAATTCCAATATCCGCAGGATTGCTGATGGGGTCTGTTGTTATGATTTCGGAACTTGAAAAATCACTGCTATACTTGGTAATTCTTACAGGAGACCAAGAAGAGATATAGTAGCTTCCTGCAGAGTCATTATCAATCCCGTCGATATTCCCAAGTGCCGTAGTTACCAATGTTGTTTGCTGAAAGTTCGTTAAATCTATCGCTTTGATCTTCGCCGAGCCTCCCCAAGTTACATAGATAAGCCTGTTGTTATCGCCATCAAAATAGATTCCGTTAGGAGTGTCAGAAGTATTTGACACAATTTCAGTAAAGCTAGGACTAGAAACATCCGTGACATCAATGCTGTATACTTTTTTATCGCTAAAATCGGTTGCGTACAGCGTTGCAACTCCATCATTTGTAAGTCCATTTAAAAAAATTGCGGCTGGAATATTCAAATTCATTACAGATGCTTCGGTAGAAAGGTCGTATCCTCTAACAACGTCTCCGTCTAAGACGAACATATTATCTCCTAGTACTTCCATTCCATGAGATCCAGACCCAGCACCGAAGTACCCCAAATTTCCACTTCCGTCATCGGTTATTATTCGATTTCCATTAGATACTAACCATTGATCGTTCACTGGGTCATACTCCACACTTTCTGCAGAGGTGTAATTCTGACCGAACGTCATAATAGTAAAAGAAAGAGAGAGGATAAAGGATAAGGTTTTCATAGCAAAATAGGATAGTTAATAATTAGTATTGGTAGTTTTTTCAAGTAAAAATAAGGAAATATAGACTATGGATGTCGAATATTCGAGACTTTCTCAAAATGAGATATTTATTTTAATAACTTAGTTTTTAAATTAGGATAGGTGAGAATTAGAATTATTTTTCTCGAAGCCATCTTTCAATTACGAATTTCGTAAATTTGCAGCTCGAAAAGTTATATAAATTATCAATGCAACAAGAAACTCCATATATCCCTAAATATAAAGTACGAATTGTAACCGCAGCTTCTCTTTTTGATGGTCACGATGCCGCTATAAATATAATGCGCCGTATCATTCAATCTACTGGGGTAGAGGTGATCCATTTGGGTCATGATCGCAGTGTTGAAGAAGTAGTGAATACCGCGATACAAGAAGATGCCAATGCAATTGCTATGACTTCATATCAAGGTGGGCATAATGAGTATTTTAAATATATGTACGATTTGCTCAAAGAAAAAGGAGCAGAGCACATCAAGATTTTTGGTGGTGGAGGTGGTGTTATTTTACCTTCGGAAATCAAAGAATTGATGGATTATGGGATCACTCGTATTTATTCTCCAGATGACGGTAGAGAGCTTGGGTTACAAGGAATGATTAATGATTTGGTGAGAATTTCAGACTATCCTATTGGAGATCAATTGAATGGAGAAGTTGATTTACTTTCTAAAAAAGTCTCCGGAGCGATTGCTCGCGTGATTTCTTCTGCGGAAAATTTCCCAGAAATTGCTAAAGAAACGCTTCAGAAAATACATAAGAAAAATGAAAATATTAATACTCCGGTCCTTGGAATAACAGGAACTGGAGGAGCAGGGAAATCATCTTTGGTGGATGAGCTGGTGAGACGGTTTTTAATCGATTTTCCTGAAAAAACTATTGGACTAATATCAGTAGACCCATCGAAAAGAAAGACAGGTGGAGCATTATTAGGTGATCGTATTCGTATGAATGCCATTAACTCGCCTAGAGTATATATGCGAAGTTTGGCAACACGACAAAGTAATCTTGCGTTGTCGAAGTATGTTGCTGAGGCGATCGAGGTATTAAAAGCTTCAGAATATGACCTTATTATTCTAGAGACTTCGGGAATTGGACAAAGTGATACGGAGATTATAGAGCACAGTGATGTTTCCTTATACGTGATGACCCCAGAATTTGGGGCAGCAACACAGCTGGAGAAAATCGATATGCTAGATTTTGCAGATTTAGTTGCGATCAATAAATTTGATAAAAGAGGGTCATTAGATGCATTGCGTGATGTAAAGAAACAATATATGCGTAATCATCAATTGTGGGATACGCCTCAAGATGATTTACCAGTCTACGGTACCATTGCTTCACAGTTTAATGATCCTGGAATGAATAAGCTGTATAAGGCGATTATGGATGAGATCGTGACTAAAACGGGTTCTGATTTAAAAAGTGATTATGCCATTTCAGATGAGATGTCTGAGAAGATTTTCGTTATTCCACCGGCGCGGACTAGATATCTTTCAGAAATTTCAGAAAGTAATAGAGCCTATGATAAAAGAGCGAATGATCAGGCTGAGGTAGCTCAAAGACTTTATGGTATTTTTAAAACAACTGAATCTGTCTCCGGAAGAACACCAGATTTAGATAAGTCGGGAATCAATTTAGAATCTGTTCAGAATTCAGAAGAGAATAATGATTTAATTAAGCTTTTGTTAGCCGAGTTCGATCGTGTGAAATTAAACCTTGACCCCTATAACTGGGAGGTAGTATTAGGTTGGGATGAAAAGGTGAATAAATACAAATCACCTGTTTATACTTTTAAAGTTAGAGGTAAGGAAATTAACATCGATACGCATACCGAGTCTTTGTCTCATACGCAAATTGCTAAAGTAGCATTGCCAAAGTATCAAGCTTGGGGAGATATTTTGCGATGGATGTTACAGGAAAATGTGCCAGGAGAATTCCCGTATACATCTGGTTTGTATCCTTTTAAAAGAACAGGAGAAGACCCAGCGCGTATGTTTGCTGGAGAAGGTGGACCAGAACGGACAAATCGTCGTTTTCATTATGTAAGTGCTGGATTGCCCGCAAAACGTCTCTCTACAGCTTTTGACAGTGTGACCCTTTATGGAAATGACCCAAATCATCGCCCAGATATTTACGGAAAGATTGGAAATGCTGGTGTTTCTATTTGTTGCTTGGATGATGCCAAAAAACTGTATTCTGGATTTGATTTAAGTAATCCAATGACCTCTGTAAGCATGACCATAAATGGTCCGGCACCAATGCTGCTAGGCTTTTTTATGAATGCTGCTATTGATCAAAATTGTGAGAAATACATCACCGAAAATGGTCTAGAAAAGGAGGTTGAAGCAAAGATTGCTAAAATTTACAAAGAAAAGGGTGTGAGCCGCCCGTTATATCAAGGAGAATTACCTGAAAGCAATAACGGTTTAGGTCTTATGTTACTTGGAGTTACAGGAGATCAAGTGCTGCCAAAGGATGTATACTTTAAGATTAAAGCAGATACTTTGATGCAGGTACGAGGCACAGTGCAGGCAGATATATTAAAGGAAGATCAAGCACAAAATACTTGTATTTTTTCTACTGAATTTGCGTTGCGTTTAATGGGTGATGTGCAGGAGTATTTTATTGAGAAACAAGTACGCAATTTTTATTCAGTTTCTATAAGCGGTTATCATATTGCCGAAGCAGGGGCCAATCCAATTACCCAATTGGCATTTACATTATCCAATGGATTTACCTATGTGGAATATTACCTGAGTCGTGATATGGACATCAATGATTTTGGGCCTAATTTATCTTTTTTCTTTAGCAATGGAATTGATCCAGAATATTCTGTAATTGGTCGTGTGGCTCGTAAGATTTGGGCGAAGGCATTGAAAGAAAAGTATGGCGCTAATCCAAGAGCGCAGATGTTGAAGTACCATATTCAGACATCCGGACGTTCGTTGCACGCACAGGAAATTGATTTTAATGACATCCGGACGACTTTACAAGCATTATATGCGATTTACGATAATTGTAATTCGTTACACACAAATGCCTATGACGAGGCAATAACAACACCAACAGAGGAGAGTGTGAGACGAGCAATGGCCATTCAGTTAATTATAAACAAAGAATTGGGCTTGGCGAAGAATGAAAACCCCATACAGGGGTCTTTTATTATTGAAGAGTTAACAGATTTGGTTGAAGCGGCAGTTTTAAAGGAATTCGATAGCATCACAGAACGTGGTGGCGTATTGGGAGCGATGGAAACGATGTACCAGAGATCTAAAATTCAAGAAGAGAGTCTGTATTATGAAACTCTAAAACATAATGGTAAATTTCCTATAGTTGGGGTGAATACTTTTTTAAGTAGCAAAGGCTCACCAACGGTTTTACCTGCTGAAGTGATTCGAGCTACGGAAGAGGAAAAACTATATCAAATAGAAATATTACAACAACTTCAGACTGGAAATAAATCTCACACGGAGACTGCGATAGAGAAGATCCAATACGCTGCAGTTCATAACGAGAATATGTTTGAACAGCTAATGGAAGCCACAAAGGTTTGTTCGTTAGGCCAGATTACTTCTGCATTGTTTGAGGTAGGAGGGCAGTATAGACGTAATATGTAAGTGAGGTTTGAATTTCTTTGTTGAAATTAAATATCTCACTTTTAAGGAGATACATTCTTAAATAGTGTTAAAAATTTTCAAGATACGACAAAATTACGTATATTCGTGTCAAATGTCGTTCAAATGAGAAAACTCAAGATTCAAAACTTAACAAAAGAACCGGATAGCTTCTACGAGTTACAAAACAAATATGATAGAATAGTTAGCGTACTAGGGGGTAGTGTCCAAGTGGGGCAAACGGTAAATAGTGATATTGACTTAATACACATAACACGTAAAGGTTTACCAAAATCTGTTGTTACTACTATTAGTAATATACTAGGTATCTCCATGGAAAAAATGAGTAGTCTTATCCATGTCTCTCTTAGAACGATACAACGTAAAAATGAAGATGAGTTACTTAATGTGTATAGTACCGAACAAATTCTTGAGATTGCAGAAGTTATTTCACGAGGTATTCACGTGTTAGGATCTATTGAAGCTTTTACAAAGTGGCTCCACCAAGACATTAGGGCATTAAACTACAGCAAGCCTCTAGATTTTTTAGATACTAGTTTTGGTACAAGTCTTATTAAAGATACTTTAGGTAGAATAGAGCATGGCGTTTACTAATCTGGAGCTATCGTGAGAATTTATAGATTGGTAAAAAATAACTTCCTCAATGATTTAAGTGGAGAGGGGGCACGGTTGTATGGTGGGCGATGGAATAGAAAGGGGGATGCTCTATTGTATTTTTCTAGTAATTTATCCCTTTGTGTATTAGAACTTCTTACCCGTCTGGATTATGAATTAATTACAGCAGATTATTCATTTATTGAAGCTGAAGTTTCTTCCAATTTGATCATTGAACTTACAAAACCCGAATCTCTCTTTGAAAATTGGCGTGCAAACCCACCGATTTCGTACACTCAAGATTATGGCTCCAATTGGATTAAGGAAGGCAGGAGTTTGGGGATGTCTGTTTCTTCTGCCGTGCTACCAAGTGAGTCAAATATCTTAATAAACCCAAGTCATCCCTCAATTTCAAAATTGAAAGTTGTCCATAAGAGTGCATTACATCTGGATTCTAGAGTGTTGAAGTAATTGAATTCTGTTTAAACCTATGTCGTGATTCAGATTGATAAAAGAATCTATAGCGTAAGCATCCAAGTACGTTGCAGTCTTCTAAATTTTTTAAGTTCAGAACGCAGTATTGGAAGAAAATCCTTTCCGTTGCTATTGGCATTTTCTAAACGCTCACAGTTCTTGTAAAGTGAGTTTGTAAGGCGAATAACCGAAGCAGCGTATTTATGTTTTTCTTCAGAAAATGACTGACTTTCAGCTTTTAATATTTCTGGAGCTAGAGAGACAGATTGTTGTACTATATCTCCAGTAAAATAGATATTTGGATCATCTTTATCGTTAGCCGATAAAGGGGCCAGATCATGAACAAGATAGGTTGAGATGTTCCGCGAAAGTGTAAAAATATCCATAGCCTTCTTATACAGAGGCGATCGCGGAAAGTTGTTAGGGATTGACGGTATCATTTATATTTAATAATTCTATATTCAAAGCATACCAAATTTAGTGACAAGATCGCACTTTGGACTATCAATCTTAAAGTAAAAATGTATATTTACTTTAGATTTTATGTTTTTAATGTAAATTTTTGTTAAAATGATTATTGATCCGCTCAACTGGAATATTTTAAATTGTCTTCAAGAGAATGCTCGTATGTCTAATGCCGAAGTTGGTAGGAGAGTAGGAATTAGTTCACCTGCGGTAAATGAAAGAATAAAAAAAATGGAAGATGCGGGAATTATCAATGGGTATAAAACCGTTGTATCTCCTTTTGAAACCGGTTATCAATTAAAAGCAATTATTACGCTTAGGGCTTTTATGGGAAAATTGAAGCCGTTTTTGGAAAAAGTGAAGACCTATGATGAGGTTCTTAATTGCTATCGAATTACGGGTAATGAAAACTTTGTAATGGAGGTTGTTTTAAAAAATCAAAAGCACTTAGAAACCTTCATTGATCAGCTAATTTCTTATGGAGAGACTAAAACGCAAATCGTGCTTTCTCACGTTGTTTCGAATAAAGCAATAAGTAGAACAAAGTAGTTTTTATTCTGAGACTATTAGATACGGAATCTCTTCCAATTTCCAATCGATCACAAGACCTCGGGCCAGTGATTGAGCAACTTTTTCGCCATACAAATGCTCACACAAATAAAGTGCAGCTTCAAAGCTTTTCGCCCCACCTGCTGATGTAATGTATTTTCCGTCATGTACAAATAACAGGGTTTTTCTAATGTTGGACTTGCAACAAAAAAGTGGACATTTAGTTAAGAGTCATGCTGCTACTTTTTGATTAAACATTTCGGTTTCAAATTCCTTTATAGTTTTATACCCCAAAGTGGAGTGTATTCTTCTTCTATTATACCAAGTTTCTATCGATTGAAAGATTGATAACTTAGCGTCTGATCTTAGTCCATAATTGTGTTTGTATACCCATTCTACCTTTAAGCTTTTGAAAA
>MAAC01019008.1_pt1 | contig 12779 bp, 12 predicted proteins | sample 1115981 | NCBI WGS metagenome assembly MAAC01 (sample SAMN04961126, study PRJNA320927) | seawater metagenome | isolation source: sample BD02T64 sea water enriched with oil for 64 days | place: USA:Gulf of Mexico | collected 2013-07-27 | reverse complement strand
TTATGAAGTTTTATATAACGGAAAAGAAGCAAAAGATCAGTTTGAAAAACTAACACACAAGCTGAATTAGTTGTTTGTTTTACATTTAATAACGTATACCTTTTCTTTTTTAGGTTAGTTCGTATATCGAACTAATCAATTGCCTCAGACAACAAATATTGTTTGTTAAATAATCCTGTATTTAGAGCATTTAACGCTGCTATTTTAGCATCGGTTTTCACCAATAATGATATATTATAATTACTTCCTCCGTAAGAAATCATACGAATAGGAATTCCTTTTAATGCATTAAAAACATGTGCGCTAATGCCTTCTTTTTTCTGAGAAAAATCACCAGCAACACAAATAATACTTAAACCAGAATCTATTTCGACCTTTCCAAAAGGTTCTAATTCTAGAATTATTTCTGAAAGATAAGAAATATCATCGATAGTTAAAGAAATTGCAACCTCAGATGTCGTTATCATATCAATTGGTGTTTTGTATATCTCAAAAACCTCAAAAACTTTTTTTAAAAACCCATATGCCAATAGCATTCTGTATGATTTTATTTTAATGGCTGTAATTCCGTCTTTAGCAGCAATAGCAGTTACTCCATTTTTAATGGTTTTGTTTTTTATAATTGTTCCTTTTGATGAAGGACTAAATGTGTTTTTTAATAATACCGGAATGTTGTTTTCTTTGGCTGGAATTAAACTTTGTGGATGTAATATTTTTGCACCAAAATAAGCCAATTCAGCAGCTTCATCAAAAGAAATTTCTTCAATAGAAAAGGTATTGTCAACATAACGAGGATCGTTATTATGCATTCCATCAATATCTGTCCAAATTTGAATTTCTTGTGCCTGCATTGCTGCCCCAATTAAAGAAGCAGTGTAATCACTTCCACCGCGTTGTAAATTCGAAATTTCTCCTGATTCATTTTTACAGATAAACCCCTGTGTGATCCAAAGATTCTGACTATTCTTTAATACAGGAGTTAATTTATCCGTAATTACATCAACTTTTGGTTCGTTGTTTTTATCAATTTCCATAAAATTAAATGCAGAAATTAATGACGATTGTATTTTAGATTCTTCTAAATATAGCTGTACTAAATTGGTGGATAATATTTCTCCTTGAGCTACAATAATATTATCAACATTATTTTCGTCTCCATTCTCAATTAATGTTTTTATTCCACTAAACTTTGTAGCCACAAACCCTCTTGCTCTCTCTTTATATTTAGGAGTATTGTATAATTCATTAATCAAATTTAAATACGAATTATGCAGTTGATGCACACCTAACAAAGCAGTTTCTTTTTCAGTATTGCTAATATGCTTAATTATTTCGACAAGCGCATTAGTTGTACCAGAAACCGCAGACAAAACAACAATTTTTGGTGCATCTGTTTTAGTTATAATAGCTACAACTTGTTTAATACTATTAGCACTTCCTACTGATGTTCCTCCAAACTTTAAAACAAACATTTTTTTAAATTTTAAGCAAAAAAACAACGAAACAGTGTAAAGTACAATTTTATTTAATATTTTTACATATTATAACACTGTGTTTAAATTTAAACAATTATGAAAACAATTCAAGAAGCTGTAGAAAGTACCATTAGAAAAACACCTTTTATTGAGGAGGCATTGCATGAAAAATTAATCAATGTTTCGTCGTTAGCTAGAGTTATACTACCAGATGTTTCTAAACTGTTAAAAAAAGAGATTAAAATTGGTGCCGTTATGATGGCTATTAATCGGTTGTCTCCAGCTAGTGAATTACGAATTCGAAAAAATATAAAAAAGTTAGCAATAAACTTGGGTGATTTTATAGTACGATCAGATTTATGTGATTTTACTTTTAAAAACACACCATCGTTATTAAAAGAGATTTCTAAAATACTAAGCAAATCAGCAGATAGTAACGATTATTTCTTAACTGTTTCTCAAGGAATTTTTGAAACAAATATTGTGACAAGTAAAAATTTGCAAGAATTTGTTGAAGACATTTTTAAGAAAGAAACCTTAATTCATAGTGTTTTAGACTTGGCTTCGATTACAATTAAACTGCCTAAAGAAAATTTAGAACAATCTGGAGTGTATTACTTTATCCTAAAGCAATTGGCTTGGGCAAATATACCTTTACAAGAGGTGATTTCTACAACTCACGAGATGACCATTGTTGTAAAAGAAAAAGATGTAAATGAAACTTTTGCAATTTTAATGGACTTAAAATTAAATTAAATTATAGTAAATGAGGAAAATTGATCCTTATGCATCTCTAAGGATAAAGGAGTTTAATATTTTTTTACTCGTACGTTTTGCATTGGTTTTTGGATGGTCCATGCAGTTTATTATTATTGAATGGCAAGTATATAGTATTACAAAAAACCCATTGTCTTTAGGTATTATTGGGTTAATGGAAGTTATACCTGCAGTATCTATGGCTTTGTTTGCTGGGCATATTGTTGACCAAAAAGAAAAACGAAATTTATTAGCTATATGTACAGCTGCTTTTTCTTTAATTAGTCTAGGGTTATTTTTTCTAACTTGGCCTTCAGCAATACAGGGTTGGTCAACAAACACAATATTATACTCTATTTATGCACTTGTATTTGTGGGTGGGTTTTTACGATCATTTTTTGGACCAACCATATTTTCATTAATCGCTTTAATTGTACCTAAAAAACTGTACCCAAACGCTGCAACCTGGAGTAGTTCTACATGGCAATTGGCTTCTGTTTTGGGACCTGCTTTTGCTGGGTTTTCTATACATTGGATGGGTGTACATTGGTCTTTATGTATTGTATTTATGTTAGTGCTACTTTCCTTATCATTGTTGTTTTTTATCAAAAGAAAACCAATTCTAAATCCAAAAATTGGAGAGCCAGTACTACAAAGTTTAAAAGAAGGGATCAAATTTGTATATAAAACAAAAGCAATATTTGGAGCCATTACTTTAGATATGGTTTCCGTTTTATTTGGTGGAGCAGTGGCCTTATTACCCATATATGCTCAAGATATTTTAAAAGTAGGGCCAGAAGGCTTTGGTGCTTTAAGAGCAGCACCAGCAATTGGTGCTTTTTTAACCATGTTGGTAACCGCCTATATTCCGATTAGTAAAAATGCAGGAAAGAAATTACTCCTAGCCATCTTTGGCTTTGGGGTGTGTATTATTGTATTTGGACTGTCATCAATATTTTGGATATCAATAGTAGCGCTGTTCTTTAGTGGTGTAACAGACGGCATCTCTATGGTAATTCGACAAACAATTTTTCAATTAAAAACACCAGATCATATGCGTGGTAGAGTTGCTTCTGTAAACTCTATGTTTACAGGCTCTTCTAACGAATTAGGAGCCTTTGAAAGTGGTGTTACTGCAAAACTAATGGGAACTGTAACAGCAGTTGTCTTTGGTGGTACAATGACATTAATAACTGTTATAACTACAGGAATTGTATCGCCTTCGTTTAGAGCGTTGGATTTAACTAAAGACTTAGAGGAGCATGAAAACTCCACTGAATAAACCTTATTACAGGTTCAGAAAAAAGGAATGATTTTTGATTGTTAAAAAGAAAAATTATTTGCTATGAAAAAGACCTTACTACTATTCCTATTTCTTTTTGCATGCACTTTTAGTTACGGACAAACATATGTCATTAAGGTTTTAGACAGTAAAACAGAAGAACCAATTGCAAAAGTACACCTTAAACTTGGAAATAAAGTATTTCTAACCAATATTGAAGGACTTGCAACAGTTTATAAAACTAAAACGAAAAGTATAGTAGTTTCACATATCAAGTACTACAGCAAACACATCAGATTAAAAAACAACAAGGAGGTGACTGTGTATCTAACTGAGAAACGGGCCAAGCTTGATGAAGTTATCATTACATCAAAAAGAAACTTAAAAAAGTATATTCATTATACCAAGCTACCACAAATACCAAAAAAAATTCATTCTTTTGGTTCTGTCTTGTTAGATGACAAACTGTATACTTTTGGTGGAGATGGTTCAGATATTATATATTCAAACCGTAAGGGTCTAAGTGAACTATTAGATAGTAGTGAAGGGAGTATATTGAGGTTTTTGACAAAACCCAAACCAATTAATTATTATAAATACAGAAGCAAGGTGTTTTCTTATGATTTTAAAAAGAAAGCGTGGGAAATAAGTGCATTTAACCCTAAAGCTAGAGCTTACCACAAAGCAGTATTACACAATAAGAAAGTGTATTTATTGGGGGGAAAAAGACTTTCTCAAACAAGGATGAAAGAAATGTTAATGTCTCAAATAGAAATTTTAAATACTAAAGATGACTCTATAGAGGTAGATGAAACGAACCCACATCAAGGTGTAAATTTCGAATCGTTGGTTTTTGAGGATAAACTATTGGTTATTGGTGGTTCAGTGAAGTTAAAAGAAAACGGGGATAAAAAATATACAGATAAAATTCATTTCTATGATTTAAAAACAGGGTATTGGTACTTGTTAACCACCATGTCTAAGGGAAAAGAAACAAGTGGTATTATTGTAAATAAAAAGCTTTATTTATTTGGAGGAAATAAAAATAGAAGGTTAAAAGAAATAGAAATTTTTAATATGAATACAGGGAAATGGACAAAAGAAGGGGAACTATTTACTGAAATGGAAAAACCAGCAATAACCAAGAATAAAAACACCATTTACCTTTTTGAAAATGATAAAATTGTTACCTATCAGACTCAAACAAAAGAGCTAAAAGAATACCAAATAGATTTACCTTTGTTCTTTTCAAGAATTGTAATTAAAAACAAAAAACTATATATTATTGGTGGGACAAAAATTAAAAATCACGAAAACATAGCTCAAAGAAGTTTTGTAGAAATTTCGTTGGATGAGTTTGAAAACACACAAATTAATAAGAGTAAAACCCTTTAGTTATTTTAGAATATTAGTTGGTAATCCATCAATACTTATTTGGTTTTTATCTTCCCAATATTGCGAAACACCATCTTTGCCAATTTCTTCTGCCCAATCATTTAATTGATTGCGTTCTCCTTGATATTCGTAAAAAGGAATTGACATTCCGCAAGAGTTTTGTGTACTTTCAATTTCGATATCAAAAATTTGACGCGTTCCAGGAGTTTCTGGAAACAAAGAAACCAACTCATTCCACTCAGCATCATTTGGTTTAACCTCTTTTCCTTTTCCGTATAAACGTAAAATATTAGGAGCGCCTTCAAAAGCACAAAACATAATGGTAATTCTATTGTTTTCTAATAAATGTGCAGCAGTTTCGTTTCCGCTTCCAGTAACATTTAACCACAACACACGGTTTTCATTAATTACCCTAAAAGAATCCATTCCTTTTGGCGAAAGGTTTATTCTTCCATTTATTGGAGCAGTAGCTACAAAAAATAGTTTTTGATTTTCTATAAATTGTTGTGTTCTTTTGGTGATTTTAGTATTAAATTTTGCCATGTATGAAGGGGTTTATTTGTTTTTAAATTTTTCTAAGAAAGTAGCTTTATATGTTAATCCAATAGGAATTTTATGGTTTTTAACTACAATTTGATTTCCTTCAATAATATTAATGTTTTTAAGATTGATAGCATAAGATTTATGTACTTGAACAACTAATTTTTTTGGTAAAGAAGCTAAAATTTTTTTAAAAGTTGCATTTGTTAGTAAAAAATGATCATTTTGATGAATTTTCACATAATCTCCAAAAGCTTCAATATAAATAATAGAAGAAATGGCTATTTTATGTAATTTTTTATCTGCTTTGATTAAAATAAACTCATCTCTAATCGCAAGTGTTTTTGTATTCATTTTATCCACTACTTTGTTGACAGCAGTAAAAAAACGGTCAAAAGAAAATGGTTTTAACAAATAATCGATAGCGCTTACTTCAAAGCCTTCAATAGCGTATTGCGGGTATGCAGTTGTGAAAATTACTAAAGGCGGGTTTTGCAATGATTTATAAAAAGATAAACCAGATATTTTGGGCATATTAATATCTAAAAAAAGTAAGTTAATTGAAGTATTTGATTGTAGCAAAGAAAGAGCTTCTACGGCATTATTACAAACACCAGAAAGATGTAAAAAATCAATTCGAGCTATAAATGTTTTTAGAACAGTTTGAGAAGAAGGCTCATCATCTATAATTAAGCAGTTAATGTTCATTGATTTTTATTTTTAATGAAACTTGAAAAGTGGTTGCTGTATTTGAAACGATAAACGAATGTTGACCGGGGTAAATAAGATCTAAATTTTGTTGTATATTTTTAAGTCCTAAGCCAGAATATTTCTTCGTTTCATTTTTTATTTCATCGGAAAGGTTATTTTCAATAAAAAAATGAAATTCATTTTTCGTTTTATATAGCCGTATATTAATAAATGTTTTTTCTGTATCTCCTTTAATTCCGTGTTTAAAACTATTTTCTACCAAGGGTAATAATAGCATTGGATAAATATCAAAATCATCGGTATCAATGTTAAGTTCTATTTGAACTGTTGCTTTTTCATTGTATCTAAATTTTTGAAAATCAAGATATTTATATAATAAATCAATCTCTTTTTTAAACGTAATTTTCTGAGTATTTGAATGGTAAAGCACATACCTTAAAATATCTGATAATTGTACAATTGCATCAGTTGTTTTTTTACTGTCTTTTAAAGCCAGCGCATACAAAACATTCAAAGAGTTAAATAAAAAATGAGGATTAATTTGTGCTTTTAGTGATGAAAGTTGAGTTTCAATATGTTCTTTTTCTAGTTTTAAAGTTTCATTTTCTAATTGATTTAAATACAACCAATCTTCAGAGAGTTTTATCAATGTGGTAGCAACAAGAAAGATACTAAAAATAAAAAATATTTTTACGTTTGAATGATACGATATAAAATAGTAATCAGAAAATAAAGCATCAATTAAAGAGTTAAAAAACCAATTGTTTAGCTGAGTAAATAGGACTAAGTTTAGAATGAATAAGAAGCAAAATAACAGATATTTTTCTTTTTTTAGAAAATTAGGGATCAACAGATATAAATTGATGCATACAGGAATGATGATTGTAGCAATAAAACTGGCGGTATATATATAATCTATTTTAGAGGGTGCATCATCTTGAGAAAAGAAATACAACAGAACAATAAAAGAAAAGCACCACAATATGGCGTTAAAAACAAAAATATTGTGGTTGCTAGTTCTAATAAATTTTGATTTATCGTGTTGCATTTACTTTGGTTAATGTGAATTTGGTTGAGGTTTCCCATTTACCAGAATCGTTAGAAGCCATGTATTTTTTTATAAATTTTTGCAATTCTTCTGATTTAGCGGTCAATAAATATTTATGATCAACAAGCCCAATCACTTCGTGTTTTATTTTTATTTTTTTATTTTTAAATAACTCTTCAATTTTTTCTTCATCAAACCATTTTATACTGATTTCTCCATTTTTTAATTCATCGTATTTTACCAAAGAATGAGCATAAATCATATGATCTTGTAACAAACCATCAATACCTTGATCTTGCCCTAAAGGCAAAAAATCTAAAAATGTTTGGTTGTTTATTTTAAAAGGGTTTGCTAAATAAAGAACTTCTTTTCCATGCCTAGTTCTTTTTATATAATAACCATTCTTGTATTCTTTATAGATTTTTAAATCTTCTTCTACTAGCTTATCAATAGAAGAACCTTGTAGTATTTCTTTAGCAAAAGAAACAATTTCCCATTTTCCTTTTTTGGAGTCTACCCATTCTCCAATAAAATTATTATCAAAAGAAATGGTTTTTTGAGTGTAAAAGGGGTGTAAAGATTTCACAACACAAGAGCTTAAAAATAGAATGCTTAGCGCAAAAATTAGGTTTCTAGTTTTCATAATATTTCAAATTTAAATTATTTAAGAACAAAAGAAGAATAGAACCTATTGAAAAAGAAAAAGATTCGTTGAACTTGGTGAGTTTCTCGACAAACGTGTCTTATAATGAAATAGAAGTAAAAAAGAAATCAAAAATTATGGTTTTTTGTTTTAATTGTTACCTTTAGAAAAATTAATAAAATTTCTTTTATGGAGTATGGTTTTTTGTCGGTTGTTCCGCCAATCGTTGCTATTATTTTAGCGTTAAGAACAAAACAAGTATACATTGCATTACTATTTGGTATTTGGTTTTCTTGGTTGATTATTAAAGGATGGAACCCACTAGACGGAACCTTAGCCATGATAGAAGGAATGGTGGATGTTTTTCAAGACAAAGGAAGTACAAGAACAATTATGTTTAGCGCCTTGGTTGGTGCTTTGTTAATTTTTATTCAGTTTTCTAGAGGTGTTGAGGGTTTTATCAATATTCTAAATAAGTTAATTGTAAAAGTTGAAAAAAAACAAGCAGGTTATAGTAGGGTTATGGTGCAGATATTAGCACTGATTACGGGTTTGTTATTATTTGTAGAAACAAGCATTAGCTCTTTAACAGTTGGAACTTTATATAGACCTGTTTTTGATAAATTAAAAATACCAAGAGAAAAATTAGCCTATATCGCAGATTCAAGTTCTGCTCCTGCCTCTATATTAATTCCCTTTAATGCATGGGGAGCTTTTATAATGGGATTGCTATTAACACAAGGAATAGACCAACCATTTTCTGTAATGATGTCTTCTATTAAATATAATTTTTACCCAATACTAGCCATTACAATTGTGTTTATTGTAATCCTTACAAAGAAAGATTGGGGCCCAATGAAAAAGGCGGAAAAAAGAACTAAAGACACAGGATTATTAATGAACAAAGGTTCGAAGCCAATGGTTTCTGATGCGGTAACGTCATTTCCTCCTAAAGAAGGAATAGAGGCAAAAGCATATAATATGATTGTACCATTATTGGTAATGGTTTGTATGATGCCAATCAATTTAATTTTTACAGGTTGGGATAGTGTAGAATCATCAACCTCGGTTTTTAATCATGCCTCACAAGCAATTGGACAAGGTTCTGGGTCTTCTTCTGTTTTATATGCAGTTATTACCTCTTTATTGGTGGCTATGATTATGTATTTTATTCAGGGGATTATGAAGCCCAAAGAAGCCGTAGATTTAACCTTAAAAGGAATAAGCGAGTTAATGCCACTAGCCTTATTAATGTTATTGGCTTTTGCAATAGGAAATGCATGTAAAGAGCTAGAAACAGGAATTTATGTGGCGAATGCAACTAAAGACTGGTTGTCTCCAGAGTTATTACCAGCAGTGGTGTTTTTAATTAGTTCATTTATTGCTTTTTCAACAGGAACTTCTTGGGGAACCTTTGCGATTATGATGGCCATCTCAATTCCAATGGCAACTATTCATGGAGCAGATATTACAATTGTTGTAGCAGCCACTCTTGGAGGAGGGATTTTTGGAGATCATTGTTCGCCAATATCAGATACATCGATTATCTCATCTATGGCATCAGCAAGTGATCATATAGATCATGTTAAAACACAAATGCCCTATGCATTAATTGGCGGTGTAATTACAGTATTGATGTATTTAGCAATTGGGTTTTTAGGGTAGCAAGATTCCAAATTTGGTGATGGGTAATTTTTAATACATTTACGAAGCGATAAAACCCAGCCCTCTTAAAACATATAGAAACAATTAATTAATCAGCACGCCGAAAGGCATTAAAAGGAATTCGATGAAAAAAACATTTTTAGCCTTAATTGCAACCTGTACATTTTTTTATTCTTGTACAGAAAATATAGACAATATTATTAATGAAAAAGAAGTAGAACGCATAGAAAGAATACTTGCTTCGGATGACATGGAAGGTCGAAGAACTTTTACACCAGGTATTGATAAAGCAGCAGATTTTATAGCTTCTGATTTTAAAAACAGCAAACTAGAGTTTTTTGGAGACAATGATTCTTATTTTCAACATATCACAATGATTAAGGCTACTGCAAATGAAATTAGTGGTATGCTTGGTAAAGAACCATTAAATACAAGCAATGTTATTGCAAACACAACAGCAGCAGAAATTAGGATAGAATCTTTAAAAGACTATACTGTTGTGGTGATTAACAAGGAAGATAAATTTTTTCAAAAAGTTTTTCCATTAACAAGAAAAGCAGAAAACATTATTGTCCTAATTGATGAAGCGCACTCAAAAAACTTTGCTAGAATGCCTAGGCTTGTAGGAAGAGCTAAGTTCCCATCAAAAGTATCGCAAGTATTTATTTTGACTAAAAATCTAAATGCTGCTACTATAAATTTACAGATTAAAAATACACTTACAGAACAAAAATTAAAGAATGTTGTAGGTGTAATTCCAGGGAAAAGCAAGAAAGATGAGTATGTAGTATTTGGTGGACATTATGATCATTTAGGTATTGGTAAACCAGATAAAAATAAGGATAGCATATACAACGGAGCCAATGATGATGCTTCTGGAACAACAGCGGTTATGATGTTGGCAAAATACTTTAATAAAGTAAAAAACAATGAACGTACTTTAATTTTTGTTGCTTTTACCGCCGAAGAGATTGGTGGTTTTGGAAGTAAATACTTCAGCAAGCAATTAAACCCCGATAAAGTAATGGCTATGTTTAATATAGAAATGATAGGAACCGAAAGTAAATGGGGAACAAACAGTGCATATATTACAGGATTTGAAAGAAGTGATATGGGAAAAATATTACAACAAAACTTAACTGGGTCGAAGTTTCATTTTGAGCCAGACCCATACCCAAAACAAAATTTATTTTACCGAAGCGACAATGCAACTCTCGCGGCACTGGGTGTTCCGGCACATACTATTGCAACAGCTAAAATGGATGAAGTGCCAAATAATGAGCCTAATTACCACAAACAAAGCGATGAGATAGAGACACTTGATATGAACAATATGGCTGAGATTATTAAATCAATTGCCTTGAGTAGTAAAACAATCATTAGCGGAGTAGATACACCAACTCGAGTAACACTTCCGAAGAGATAGAAGAATTTATATTGAAGTCAAAAGGAAAAGAACCTGTATATTAATAAACAGGTTCTTTTCCTTTTTTTGTAATGATTAGTTTGCTAAAACCCCACGTTTTTTTAAGGCAGGAATCATACGCAATGCACCTTCGTTAACGGTGTATTTTTCAAAGACAAATGTTTTTTCTTGTAAAGTATTTCCTTCAAAAAAAGTAACATGAAAACGGTTGTGTAGTTTGAATAATTCTGGCTGAATATATTCAACCTTTGCAAATGAATTTGCAGGTAAGTTATCCAATTTTTTACGTAATAAAGAAGTCGTTTTAGTGTCGTTGAACCCTTGAGAAACAATAAGAACCTGTTCTAAATCAATGTCTTTTTTGTTGATGATATATATGTTCCAGTCGTCCGTTTTATAAATCTCATTGTATTCATAAACAACAGCAATTTCTACACCGGTAACTTCTGGGATTTGAATGTCTTTTTTCATGTAAAATGATTTGTCATTGCGAAGCAAATGATAATTTGCTGTGGCAATCTGTTAAAATATAAATGAGACTGCTTCATCGTACCTTTTCGCAGTGATGATAGACTTAAAGCACCGACTTAAATTGCTCTAAGAAACGTTTGTCATTTTCATAAAACATTCTAATATCTGGAATTTGATATAACAACATAGCAATACGCTCAATTCCCATTCCGAAGGCATATCCAGAATATTTTGTAGGATCGATATTCGCGTTTTTCAATACATTAGGATCTACCATTCCGCAACCCATAATTTCTAACCAACCAGTTCCTTTGGTAATTCTATAATCTGTTTCTGTTTCTAATCCCCAGTAAATATCTACTTCTGCACTTGGCTCAGTAAACGGGAAATAAGAAGGACGTAAACGAATCTTAGATTTTCCAAACATCTCTTTGGTAAAATACAATAAGGTTTGTTTTAAATCAGCAAAAGAAACATCAGTATCAATGTACAAACCTTCTACTTGATGGAATATACAATGTGCTCTTGAAGAAATATCTTCGTTACGGAATACACGACCCGGAGAAATAGTTCTAATAGGAGGTTGATTTTCTTCCATATAACGTACTTGCACAGAAGATGTATGTGTTCTTAGTAAGGTATCAGGATTTTTATCGATAAAAAAAGTATCCTGCATATCTCTAGCCGGATGATATTCAGGTAAGTTTAATGCCGTAAAATTATGCCAGTCATCTTCAATTTCTGGACCTTCAGAAACCGTAAAACCAATGCGATTGAAAACCTCAATAATTTGATTCTTTACTAAAGATATTGGATGACGAGAACCCAATTCGATTGGTTCAGAAGGACGCGTTAAATCGCCATAAAAACTTTTATGTTCAACAGAATTTTCTAATGTCTCGTTTAATTCAACAACTTTTCCTTCAGCCGATTTTTTTAAGTTGTTTAATGCTTGTCCAAAATCTTTACGCATTGCTGCATCTACATTTTTAAACTCAGCAAACAAGTCTTTCAATAGTCCTTTACTTCCTAAATATTTTATTCTGAAAACTTCCACCTCTTCCTTAGAAGTTGCTTTAAAAGCTTTTACATCACCAATCAGTTCTTTTACCTTATCTAACATTTGAGTTGTTCTAATAAATAGGTTGCAAATTTATGATATTTATATCAATTAGACTGTAGGTTTTATAAAGAGTTCGCGACTACAGAAAACGACTTTACGAAATCGATTGAGAAAAAAACAAAAACCGATAAAATAAACACTGTTTTTAAATTTAAAGAATTGAAAATTAGTTATATTTGCGGCATTAAATTGAAATTAATAAACACACTATAAATAGATTTAAATTATGGAATCTAAAATAAAT
>MAAC01019249.1_pt1 | contig 12785 bp, 8 predicted proteins | sample 1115981 | NCBI WGS metagenome assembly MAAC01 (sample SAMN04961126, study PRJNA320927) | seawater metagenome | isolation source: sample BD02T64 sea water enriched with oil for 64 days | place: USA:Gulf of Mexico | collected 2013-07-27 | reverse complement strand
ACACTTGGTTGGAAAAGCTTCCAGCAATGGATGACATGGAGCGGGATATGCTTGATTTCGCGCATGAACCCCATGCCACGCGTTCTCGTCTGACCTGCCAGTTGAAGGTTACAGATGCGCTGGAAGGCTTGATCGTACAAATGCCGGAAAAACAGATTTGAAGGCATTTGTTCAGTCGTCACATTGGCTGAGCGAGAGAAAAATATTGGTCACAGATGCACAGGCAGATGTGATTGCGTTCATACATAACCTCATGGATCAAACGATATGAAAACCACGGCACGGGTAGTAGTTATTGGCGGCGGCGTAGTTGGATGTTCAATCCTTTATCACCTCGCGAAAAATGGTTGGAGCGATGTCACGCTGTTGGAGCGACAGGAACTGACCTCTGGGTCGAGTTGGCATGCTGCAGGGGGGTTGTTTACCGTTGTGCGCCCGAATGCGGCTGCTGAAATGCATCGTTATACGTTCCAAATTTATCGTGAATTGGAAGAAGAAAGTGGTCAAAATTGCGGATTTCACTCCACGGGTGGTATGAATATCTGCCGCACGCAGGACGAAATTGACAGCAATGCAATCATGCAAAGTTCCTGTCGCCGATTGGGGATTGAAGGCCATTTCATCTCTCTGGAAGAAGCGAAAGCCAAGGCACCCATTCTTGATACGACCCACATGATTGGTGCGTTTTGGGAAGAAGAGGGCGGGCATGTTGACCCGGCTTCTGCAACGCAGGCGTTTGCCGCTGCTGCGCGCAAACTCGGCGCTTCAATTTACCGCCACACCCCAGTAACCGCGACCAAGCAACGTGCCGATGGCACTTGGGATGTTGTGACCGAAAAGGGTACAATCCACGCGGAATATGTGGTGAACGCCGCCGGGCTTTGGGGGCGTGAGGTTGGGCGAATGGCCGGGATTGAGCTTCCCCTGATGCCTGTTGAACACCACTATTTGGTGACTGAAACAGTCCCGATGATTGATGCATTGGATTTTGAACTCCCCCAGATCAACGACAATGAAACCGGCTGTTATGCCCGCCAAGAAGGTAAGGGTTTGCTGCTTGGCGCTTATGAAAGCACTTGTACCCATTGGGCCAAATACGGCACGCCGCCAGATTTTGGGCATGAACTTCTGCCAGATGATCTTGGCTGCATGGAATGGAATTTTGAAAAATCCGTTGAGATCATGCCTTGTTTGGCAGATGCGGGCGTGAAGCGGGTGATCAATGGCCCGATGATCTTCTCACCTGACCTCGGCCCAATGATTGGTCCACATCCAGCCCTGCGCAATTATTTCTGTGCCAATGGCGTGATGGCGGGCTTCAATCAAGGTGGTGGCATTGGTCGTGTTATGGCCGAATGGATCATTGGGGGTGAACCCGAGATTGATATTTTCAACTGGGATGTTGCACGCTTTGGTAAGTTTGCCACACAGAAATACACCGAAGAAATGACGCGGTATTTCTATGAAAACCGGTCTGAAAAAGTCTTCCCTTATCAAAGCTTCCCGGCAGCGCGGCCACAGGCGATGTCTCCCGTGCATGATAAGTTGGCCGCAGAAGGTGCCGTCTTTGGGACGGGCTTTGGCAGCGAACATGCCACATGGTTTGCCCCCGCTGGTGTCGATGCCGAAGATAGCCTGACCTATCGCCAGCCAAACTGGTGGGAACCGGTGGCGCAAGAAGGTAAGCAATTGCGCGAAACCGTTGGGCTGTTTGAATTTTCCGACATGGCAAAGTTCGAAATTTCCGGCCCAAATGCGGCGCAGTGGCTTGATCATATCATGACCAATACTTTGCCAAAACCGGGCCGTTTGTGCCTGTCGCCGATGTTGTCGGATAAGGGTCGTGTACTTGGTGATTTCACGATTTCAAATCTGGGAGATCGGTATTTGCTGGTTGGCACCTATGCGATGCAATTGGCTTACCTGCGCCACTTCCGTAAGTACCTTCCGGCAGAGGGTGTGAAACTGCGCAATCTATCCGATGAATTGGCTGGGCTAAGCATAGCGGGCCCAAACGCGCAGGCCTTAATTTCAGCGCTGACAGATCACGATATGAGCACGCAAGGGTTCGGCTTTCTTGACGTTGGTGAAATCACTTTGGCTGGGATTGATAAGGTCATTGCTTTGCGTGTCTCCTACACGGGTGAAACCGGGTATGAGCTTTATTTACCGCGCGCGGATCAACCAGCCTTGTTTGACGCATTGAGAGAGGAGGGCAAGCAGCATGGTCTGGCGCTTTGTGGTTTGCGCAGCCTAATGATGTTGCGGTTGGAGAAGAGCTTTGCCGCATGGGGACTTGAACTTACCTCAGATTATTTTGCCCATGAATGCGGGATGATGGCCCATGTTAAACTGGATAAGGGTGATTTTGTCGGGCGTGACGCCGTCCTAAATTATCCGCCCGCGCGCGAACGCCCGATCACTTTGACTGTCGATGCTGGGGATGATGCGATTTGGGGTGATGAGGCGATATTCCTTGATGGAAAGCCGGTCGGATATGTATCCTCGGGTGGTTGGGGGCCTGTTGCCGGGTGTCATATCGCGCTTGGATATGTCCCGTTGGGCAGCTATCGTGAAGGTGGCGATTACAGCGTCGAAATCCTTGGCAAGCTTTGCAGTGCGCAATTGCAGCCAAAACCACTTTACGATCCGACGGGCCGTCGGATGCGGACCTAGAGTAAGGACAAACGTGATGTCAAAACTCAAATGTTTGATTGTTAGAGAAGAAACCTGGGCAGGGGCGGGGGTGCTTTTTATCGCGCATACCCATCTTTATCAGGAGAACACTCATGGCCCGTCGAACCCGTACAAATCGTCAACCCCGTAGCAGTGGCTTTGTCCAGCGCCCGTTTGGCGAAGTCCGCAACCCATCCGCCCCGGCAGACCTAATCTCGGCCGATCAGGTTGAGGTCATTCACCATACCAGCCTTAAAGTGTTGCGCGATATCGGCATCAAAGTGGATAGCGGCGTTGCGCTTGACCTGTTGCAGAAGATTGGCGCGGATGTGGATCGCGCAACAGGAATGGTGCGCTTTGATCCAGCCCTTGTTGAGGAAATGATAACGGGGCTTCCATCCGAATTCACCATCCATGCGCGCAACCCGGACAAGACCGTTACAGTGGGTGGCAATTCGCTGACTTTTGCCACGGTATGCGGCCCATCTTTTGTTTCGGATTTGGATCGGGGGCGACGTGCCGGAACGCTGGAGGATATGCGCAATTTCGTGAAGCTTTCTGCTTCGCTCAACATTTTTCATCACGAAGGCGGAGCAGGGTGCGAGCCACTGGATCTGCCCGCCGAAACCCGCCATTTGGATATGATGCTGGCGCAGACGACACTTTGTGACAAAGGCTGGCAGCCCTGCTGGATGAACACCGCAGACAGGGCACGCGATTGTATTGAAATGGCCAAGATTGCGTTACAAACCGATGATGACGGGTTGCGAAAGCGGCCTGGCATATTGGGTGGCGTGAATACCAATTCCCCGTTGTTATTTGATGATGGGCAAGCCGAGGCAGTGATCGAATTCGCACGGGCGGGACAGCCTGTTCATATTACCCCTTTCACATTGGCTGGGGCGATGAGCCCGATCACGATCGGGGGGTCTCTGGTGCAACAAAATGCTGAAGCGCTGGCCGGGATCGTACTGGGACAAGCCGCCTGTCCGGGGGCGCCTGTGTTCTATGGGCACTTCACGTCAAACGTTGATATGAAAACTGGATCACCGGCTTTTGGCACTCCAGAGTACGCTAAATCGGTCATAATTTCCGGCCAAATGGCGCGCCGGTATGGTGTGCCCATCCGTTCTTCTAATACGACTGCCTCTGCCTGTGTCGATGCGCAGGCCACCTATGAAAGTGACATGTCGATCAATGCCTGTGTGCAGGGACATATCAATGTGATGATGCATGCCGGAGGATGGCTGGAAGGCGGGTTAACGTGTTCTTTTGAAAAACTTATCCTCGATGCTGAATTATTGCAGATGCAAGCTGCGTTGTTGGACCCTATTGACCTCAGCAATGAGGCCATAGGATTTGATGCAATTTCTGAAGTCGGCCCGGCAGGTCATTTCTTTGGCACCGCACATACGCTCGCGCGGTACGAAAACGCCTTTTACAGCCCGATCCTGTCAGATTGGCGCAATTATGAGGCTTGGGAGGAGGATGGTGCAAAAACCGCAACCCAACGCGCCAACGCGATTTGGAAGCAGCTGTTGCACACTTATGAAAAGCCCCCGATTGACCCAGCCGTTGAAGAAGAACTTGAGGCATATGTTGCGCATCGCAAGGAAGTTATTCAGGCATAACAGGCGCGACATGACCACGCCAACAGACCCTTTCTCTATGCTGGCGGATCAAAATCTTGCAATGCTATCTCGCGTATTGCTGCAGCCAATTCAAATAGCTGGGGGGCTAAAGGGTTGGTTTTTCTCCAAACCATGCCGATTGTTCTAGAGGGGGCGGGCGCGGGGAACTTTGTTACGGATACGTTTTCAGATTTGGTTTCAAAAGGAACGGCCATTTCGGGGATCAGTGTCATTCCCAAGCCAGCCCCGACCATTCGAACCAAAGTTGTCAGTGAACTGCCTTCCATCACATCGCGTGTTTTGGTCCCTTCAGCATTGCAAAAAGATAATGCCTGATCACGAAAGCAATGCCCTTCCTCAAGCAACAACAGGCGCATCTTCTGAAGTTGATCAGGGCTTGGGACAGGGGCGTGGGATTCGTGAATATGGCGCACTAAGACAAATTGTTCATCAAAAAGAGCCAGTTCTTGCAACATGGGTTCTGAGACGGGTAACGCCATGATTGCAACATCAAGTTGATAGCTAGTCAGATCTTTAAGAAGTGTTTCTGTGATGGTTTCCCGGGGGAAGACATCCAGCATTGGGAAGCCCGCGCTGAGGGTTTTCAGGATCTCGGGCAGCAGATAAGGGGCAATTGTTGGGATGACCCCTAGGCGTAAACGCCCACTTAACGGACCTTTCGACAATCTTGCCAGATCGTCCAATTCGTCAACTGCGCGCAGAATGTCCTTTGCGCGTTCAACGACATTTTCCCCAAATGAAGTCATATGAATCTCGCGCGAGGTACGTTCAACCAAGGGCGCACCAAGGGAAGCTTCAAGGGCCTTAATCTGGATCGACAAGGCGGGTTGGGTCACGGCGCAAGATTCCGCCGCGCGACCAAAGTTCTGATGTTGGTCAAGCGCAACCAAATAGCGAAGTTGTTTTAACGTTAGATTATTCATTAATATTTTTTATCGCCTACTATAAAAAATGCAATTGGATTTATCGTCAACGGGTCGATAGCCTGCTTCCAAATCACTTGGTCAATTTTAAAATATGGCAGTAAACGGAGGTTCTTATGGACAACAATAAAGCACAGACGGGCGCGGGTTGCCCTTTCCATCATGGTGGCAATACAGCCATGGATAAACCGGTTACCAAATGGTGGCCCAACGCCCTGAATCTAGACATCCTGCATCAGCATGGCGCACCGGTAAATCCAATGGATGCGGATTTTGATTTTCGCGCGGCTGTCGGCAAGCTTGATTTCGATGCGGTGAAAGCTGATGTGCACGCACTTTTGACAGACAGCCAAGATTGGTGGCCCGCTGATTGGGGGCATTATGGCGGGTTGATGATCCGTCTGGCTTGGCACTCTGCCGGGTCCTATCGTTTGGCGGATGGCCGTGGGGGCGGTGGTGCTGGTAATATCCGATTTGCACCATTGAATTCCTGGCCCGATAACGCCAGCCTTGATAAAGCCCGCCGTTTACTGTGGCCGGTGAAGAAAAAATACGGCAATGCCTTAAGCTGGGCTGACCTTATCCTGCTGTCGGGGACAGTTGCCTATGAATCCATGGGGTTGAAAACCTTTGGCTTTGGCTTTGGCCGCGAAGATATCTGGGGACCAGAAACCGACACCTATTGGGGGTCTGAGAAAGAATGGCTGGCACCAAGCGAAGAACGCTACGACGATCTGAGCGATCCTTCCACGCTTGAGAACCCATTGGCTGCCGTGCATATGGGCTTGATCTATGTGAACCCAGAAGGTGTGAATGGCACGCCTGATCCACTGAAAACCGCAGCACAAGTGCGTGAAACCTTTGCTCGCATGGCGATGGATGACGAAGAAACCGCTGCATTGACCTGTGGCGGGCATACGGTTGGTAAGGCACACGGTGGCAATGACGGAAGCGATATTGGTGTTGAACCAGAAGCAACCAGTGTTGATGCTCAGGGTCTGGGTTGGGATAATCCAAAGCAGAATGGCAAAGCTTCTCAGGCGTTTACCTCTGGGCTTGAAGGTGCGTGGACAACGGATCCGACGAAATTCGACATGGGCTTTTTTGAGCTGTTGTTCGGCTATGAGTGGGAGCTGAGAAAATCACCTGCGGGGGCGTGGCAATGGGAACCGATTGATATCAAAGAGGAAGACAAACCTCTTAATTCAAGTGACCCCTCCAAGCGTCAAAATCCGATCATGACCGATGCGGATATGGCGATGAAAATCGACCCGACATATAACGAGATTTGTCAGAAGTTCATCGCGGATCCGGCCTATTTCAAAGATGTCTTTGCCCGCGCTTGGTTCAAACTGACCCACCGTGATATGGGACCAAAGCAATGCTATATTGGCCCCGATGTTCCGCAGGAAGAACTGATCTGGCAGGATCCAGTACCAGCGGGTGATACTGGATATGATGTGGCCGCTGTGAAGGCGAGAATTGCGGGGACTGATCTGTCCAGCGCCGAGATGATCGCAACCGCTTGGGATAGTGCTCGTACCTTCCGTGGGTCTGACAAGCGCGGTGGTGCCAATGGTGCGCGCATCCGTCTTGCCCCCCAGAAAGATTGGGAAGGCAACGAACCTACACGCCTTGCAAAGGTTCTGGGCGTGCTTGAACCGATCGCCGCTGAAACCGGGGCATCCGTTGCTGATGTGATCGTTCTCGCCGGTAATGTCGGGGTGGAACAGGCTATCCGTGCTGCGGGATTTGAGGCAAATATGCCCTTCAACCCTGGCCGTGGTGATGCAACAGATGCACAGACGGATACGCCTTCATTCAGTGTGCTTGAGCCTTTAGCAGATGGATTCCGCAACTGGCAGAAAACCAAATACGCGGTCAGCCCTGAAGAAATGATGCTAGATCGTGCTCAATTGCTTGGTTTAACTGCGCAGGAAATGACGGTTCTGGTTGGCGGTTTGCGTGTTCTTGACACCAACCATGGCGGCACAAAGCATGGTGTCTTCACGGATGCAGCGGGATCGCTGACCACTGATTTCTTCGTCAATCTGACGGATATGGCGAACAGTTGGCATCCGGTTGACGGCGAAGATACCTATGAAATCCGCGACCGTAAAACTGGTGCTGTGAAGTGGACTGCAACCAGCGCTGATTTGGTGTTCGGTTCCAACTCAATCCTGCGTGCATATGCTGAGGTTTATGCCCAAGACGACAATGCCGAAAAATTCACCCGTGATTTTGTGGCGGCCTGGACCAAGGTTATGCAGGCGGATAGGTTCGACCTAAACGCCTAAATAAAAAAGCTTTCGCCGCGCTCTTGTGGCGAAAGCAACCTCATTCGCGATGCGCCAATTAGGAACATCGCAAATTTATGCGCTCACTTTGTATATGTTCCAATTGCGCCGGATCCTTGCAGGTTGCGCGCAACAGTCGCGATCACCGCAAATCCCGGATCCGTATTGACGTAGCTTATGGTGCCGCCGTGCAATTCTATAATTTCAGATGCGATCGACAGCCCAAGGCCAACACCCGCCCCGGTCCGGTGGCCGCGCACAAAAGGCAAGCTCATGCGGTCAATCTGATCGGGGTCGATGCCTGGGCCGTTATCCTGAACCGTGATTTGGAGCAGATTTTTGGCCAGTGGTACGGCCTCTACTGCGGCGGATCCACCATATTTTAGGGCGTTATCAATCAGGTTTGAAAAGGCGCGACGCAATTTGTCAGGTTGGCCCGCCATCATGCAGGCGTTGTCTGATTTAATTGTGACATCGGTTGCAAGCGCAAAGACAGACCCAGCGGATTGCAGTTCAAGGTGGCTGCAAGGGCTGAAGGTCACTGGTTTACCGACGTCGCGGTAATCATTCACAATGCTTTCCAACAGGGATACCAGTGAAAATTGGTGGGGCTCTTCGGTCTGTGAACGGATGCTGAGTAAATCAAGTGCGCCATCCACGATAACGGTGATCTCATTCAGGTCGGCCTCGAACTTCGCGCGTATGGTGTCATCTTCCAGCAGTTCACTGCGCAGACGAAGGCGTGTCACCGGGGTACGCAAATCATGGGATATAGCGGCGAGACTTCTGGATTTTTTATCCCGTTCAATGCGGAATTGTTCATTGAGATGCTGAAGGAGGTCCCCGATCTGGCGGGCCTCGGACGAGTCCAAAAGGGTAGAATTCGTAGGTGCTTCGCGATGCTTTGTTAAACGTTGAAATGGCGCCGCGAGGTTCAGGGAAAAGAAAAGCGCCAAGGATAAAATCACCGCAAATCCGAAAAGCCCCGTGAGCGCAACAAGGGGCTGGCTGAGGCGTGCAACCCAAATGCCAGGTGCAGAAATCTCCAACACGTCACCATCCGGTAGGAAAACAAAAAGCGTTGCATTTGTATCTTGCCGAGTGATGCCGTGAGATAATGCTTCAAGGCGCTCAGTCGCGGTTTGCTGATGTTCCCCTGCGCGCAAAACATCGGGAATCTCTGGTGCGGTTTCAAAAGCAACTGCGGCGCGCAGCCTATCTTGACCGAGTTGCAAGATCAGCAAAACGGAATGCGGGGGCAGGGGGTTTTGCAGGGCATTGCTGTGTGTCATCGCATACGGGCCGGAAAAAATATCGGTATCATTCATTGCAGCAAGACGTGATCCGTGCCGGATTAGACCCAATAGTTTATCGCCCGAAATTTCTGCGGTAGACAGCGCATTGCTGCGTTGGTGAAAATTGTAAACAATCCAGCCCGACAGACCGGCACCCGATAGGCAAGCCACCAGAACAAGTAGGGGAATGCGCTGCGCCAAGGCGCCAGGTAAGATTGCGATCAGGCGTCGGAATAGGTGACCCAGCATGTCAATCACGGCCCTGCATGTCGGCGCAGAATTGATACCCGCGGTTGCGCATGGTGCGGATGAAATCCGCTTTTGGGTCAACCATGCTCATCTTTTTGCGCAGGCGACTGACCAAGATATCAACGCGGCGATCTTCCGGATCAAGATCAATGCTGAACACAAGCTTACCGATCTCTTCGCGCGACACGGGATCGGGCATTGCATCGACCAGCTGCAATAACAACGCATATTCGGTTGAGCTGAGCGGCACGTGTATTGCGCCGGGGCCATGCAGTTTTTGATTGGGGCGATCAAGCATCCATCCCGCAAATTCCACCTTCCCGGAAACACGCTTTTGCGGGCCGCCACTACGACGCAGAAGGCTGCTCATCCGGGCGAGAAGTTCACGGGGGTTGAAAGGTTTCTCCAGATAGTCATCGGCACCCAGCTCAATCCCATGAATGCGTTTTGTATCGCCCTTTTCCGCAGACAGGATGATCAGTGGTACATCAGATGTTTCACGCACCCATTTGCAAAATTCAAAGCCACTTTTACCAGGCAGCATGATATCAACGATGAAAATATCGAAGCTTTCTGGCGTGTGATTTTGAGCGTCTTCCGTTGAATTGGAGACCAAACAAGTAAAGCCACGCTGCTCCAAATAGGTCGACAATAGTGCTGAAATTTCGGCGTCATCTTCGATGATATGGACTTTGTGCACGGGGTGTAACCTTGTGATTTCACGGGTTTGCAGGCCCAATAAGTCATGGCAGCAGACCGAATATTTCGCAAGGCTGTTACAAAACGCAACAAAACGCAGGATTGGCGGGGCGCAATTCAAGCGTAGGGTTTAGCAGGATTTAAAAATGCCTAAATGATTCTGGGAGGAACTCATGACACTTATTTCGAAAACGCTGATTGGCGCGCTTACGCTAACCACGGCCCTTGCCGCACCCCTGAAAGCTGACCCGACTGCAGAGGTTCTGCATTACTGGACATCTGGTGGCGAAGCACAGGCTGTGAAAGCCCTGCAAGAAGCTTTTGCAGCTCGCGGTGGTAATTGGGTTGATGCACCTGTCGCTGGTGGTGGCGGTGATGCGCAGGCGGCTGTTTTGCGTGCTCGCGTTCTGGCTGGTGACCCGCCTGCTGCGGTTCAGATCAAAGGCCCAAACATTCAGGAATGGGCTGAAGCTGGCGCACTTGGCGATTTGTCAGCGGTTGCCGACGCACAGAATTGGGATGCGGTTCTTCCGGCTGCGATCCAGGACATCGTAAAATACGAAGGCAACTATGTTGCTGTGCCTGTGAACGTACACCGCGTTGACTGGATCTGGGCCAACCCAGAGGTTCTGGCGAAAGTCGGCGCAACCGTGCCAACCACTTGGGACGAATTCAACGAAACTGCCGACAAACTGCTTGCTGCTGGGATCATCCCACTGGCGCATGGTGGTCAACCTTGGCAAGACGCAACCGTGTTTGAAACCGTTGTTCTGGGCATTGGTGGCGTAGAATTCTATCGCAAGGCTTTGGTTGAACTCGACATGGATGCGCTTGGTTCTGACACCATGGTCGCGGTCTTTGATCAGATGCGCAAAATGCGTGGTTATGTTGACCCTGACTTCCCAGGTCGTGACTGGAACCTCGCAACTGCGATGGTGATGCGTGGCGAAGCTGCGATGCAGATTATGGGTGACTGGGCGAAGGGTGAATTTGCGGCCGCCGGTAAAGTTCCGGGCGTCGATTACATCTGTGCGTCCACCCCTTCCGAGAACGGTTATCTGCTGAACTCTGACAGCTTTGCGATGTTCAACGTCTCTGGCGAGGACAACCAATCGGGTCAAGCTTTGTTGGCTGAATTGATCTTGGGCACTGATTTCCAAGAGACATTCAACCTGCTGAAAGGTTCTATCCCGGCGCGTACTGACGTTCCACGTGCCGAATTTGATGACTGCGCGATCAAATCTATGGACGACATGGTTTCAGCGGCCGAAGGCAACACTTTGCTGGGGTCAATGGCGCATGAAATCGCCCAATCCGGCGCGGTCCGCGGTGCCTTCATCGACGTAGCTACAGCGCATTTCAACTCCGATATGTCCTCACAGGATGCTGTTGCTCAACTGGTAGACGCGATTAAACTCGCACAATAAAACTACCAAATACATGGCCTGCTATATTGGTGGGCCATGTATCCACCGCTTGCCCGGAGGAGGTCTGCCTTGACCCGCCCCCCCTTAAAAATCGCAGACAGAATTGCGCGCCTATTGCCACAGATCGTTGTGGCACCCGGCTTTGCAGCGATCCTGTTTTTTGTGTACGGATTTATCGCTTGGACGGCGTATATTTCCTTCACAAAATCAAAGATGTTGCCGAATTATACCCTGATCGGCACCCGCCCTTATGAACGTCTGTTTCAGATGGATCGTTGGGGTGTTGCCTTGGAAAACCTGTTTGTTTTCGGGTTCTTATTCATAGCCTTTGCAATTGTTATCGGTTGCCTTTTGGCGGTGCTTTTGGATCAAAAGATACGCGCGGAAGGGTTTATTCGTACAATATACCTATACCCGATGGCGATCTCTTTCATCATCACAGGTACGGCTTGGAAATGGATCATGAATCCATCCCTTGGCCTTGAAACCGTGGTGCGTGGCTGGGGCTGGGAGAGCTTTTCTTTCGGCTGGACCAATGACGCGGACCTTGCGGTTTATGCGCTGGTGATGGCGGCTGTTTGGCAAAGTGCGGGGTTTGTTATGGCCCTGTTCTTGTCAGCGCTGCGCAGCGTCGATCAAGACATTATCAAAGCCGCCAGTCTTGATGGGGCCTCGCCCTGGAAAATCTACATGCGGATCATTCTGCCATCCATGCGCCCGGTTTTCATGAGCGCGGTGGTGATCCTGTCACATCTGGCGATCAAAAGCTTTGATCTTGTGGTCGCACTGACCGGCGGTGGGCCGGGATATTCATCCACGCTGCCTGCGAATTTCATGTATGAGATGACCTTCCGGCGCAATGAAATTGGGGTAGGTGCGGCCTCTGCGATGATCATGTTGGCGACGGTTGCCGCGATCATGGTGCCTTATTTGTATTCTGAACTGCGGGGGAAGAAACATGTCTGACCAAGCGACGTTTAACCAACCACGCACCGGATCGGCAATTTTGATGCGCGTCCTGCTTTGGACTGTTCTGATTATCTTTGCGATTTGGTTTTTGCTGCCAGCTTACGTGGTTGTCGGCACATCCCTGAAAGGCCTTGAAGAAATTCGCGGCGGATCGCTTTTGGCTTTGCCACATGAGTTGAACTTTTCGGCCTGGCGCCACGCCTGGTCTGAGGCCTGTATTGGCGTGAATTGCCAGGGGTTAGAGCCCTATTTCTGGAATTCTGTCGGCATGGCGATTCCATCTGTGATCATCTCTACCCTGCTGGGTGCGCTGACCGGGTATTCCTTAACCAAGTGGAAATTTAAAGGCGCAAATCTGGTGTTCGCCCTGATCTTATTTGGCTGTTTTGTGCCCTTTCAGGTGGTGATTTTGCCTATGGCGGTGACCCTTGGGAAAATCGGAATTACCAATACGGTTTATGGGTTGATCCTTGTGCACTCAGTCTATGGGATGGCCTTTACCACACTGTTTTTCCGTAACTATTACGTCTCGATACCGGATGAATTGGTGCGTGCGGCAACGATTGATGGGGCGGGGTTCTTCACGATCTTCCGCCGG
>MAAC01010709.1_pt1 | contig 12791 bp, 12 predicted proteins | sample 1115981 | NCBI WGS metagenome assembly MAAC01 (sample SAMN04961126, study PRJNA320927) | seawater metagenome | isolation source: sample BD02T64 sea water enriched with oil for 64 days | place: USA:Gulf of Mexico | collected 2013-07-27 | reverse complement strand
GGTCAGCGCCATACTCTCGGCATTATTTTTCACGATGCCCAATAATTTTGCGAAGTTTCAGATGTGAAGCTTCGCAAAAAGAGAACTTTTTGACGTATTTAGATCAAAACAACGTTTTCTTAACTAAAATATCGGACATTCTCTACTAACGAATAGGGAATTGAAAAACATGGGCGTGCTCAAGCGTCCTTTTGCTATGGAGAGTCCGTTATTATGGAAATGGTGGTTGTTGAATCCGGTAATGATCCACTCACTTTAGCCGAACGACGGGCCTACGCCTCTCGACGAGAACTCCACACCCTTGGCGACGCTTTGCAAGGTGAGTTTGAGGGAACGATGTCGCAGGCCAAAGAAGCGGGCGATGCGATGCAAGGCGCGAGTGTTGCGACCCGACAGGCAATAGACTCTGTTAGCACGCGTGCCCACGCTTTGGAAAATGACGCCAACACAGCAACGCAAAATGTTGATGCTGTTGCAGCGGCGACTGAAGAAATGAATGCATCCATTGCCCTGGTTGGCGAGCATGTTGCCAAAACTGCAGAGGGGGCAAAGGGGGCTTCTGCTGAAGCAAAGGGGGCGACAGAAACTATTCAAACGCTTGCGCGTGCTTCTGAACGCATTGGTGATGTGGTCAAGTTAATCGAAGGCATTGCCGGACAAACGAACCTTCTTGCCTTGAACGCAACCATCGAAGCAGCGCGTGCCGGGGATGCGGGTAAGGGCTTTGCCGTCGTGGCCAGCGAAGTAAAAAGTCTGGCGCAACAAACGGCCAATGCGACCAAAGATATTACCAATCAAGTCAACGAGATCCAGAGTGTTACGGCACAAGTGGTTGAGGTCATAGCCAATATTTCCGAGGTTATTGGATCTGTAGAAAGTTTCTCATCAGAAGTCGCCGATCGTGTTCAGGAGCAGGTCGCCGCCATCAATGAAATCGGTCGTAATGCTCAACAAGCCGCAATAAGTACACGGCAGGTAACTGAGTCCATGTCCGAAGTGGTTACTGAGGTGAACCACGTCGCCGATAGAACGGGTGAACAGGAAGCCAACGCCAACATCATGCGAGAGTTGATTGAGGCATTAAACCTTCGTTTGCAGACGGCAGTAGATGAAACTCATAACTCGGATGATGAAGGTCTCGATCGCATTCCCTTTGATCTTGCCATAACACTCAGAACAGGCGGGCAAGAGCACAGTACCAACCTTCGGAATATGAGTTCTGCCGGGGGAATTGTCCTCGGTTTGGATCAGGAGTTATCTGTTGGAGATAATGTCGAGATTGAACTTCAACCGATGGGAATGTTACCCGGGATCGTAAAAGAAGTCGTTGCCGATGGTGTTCATGTTGACTTCGACATTTCTGCACGCGAAGCCACACGGGCGTTTCTTAAAGGACACGCTGCGATTGACCAGCCTTTTATTGCCAAAGGTATTCGATCAGCGGGCCAAATTAGCCAACGTTTTGAGAGGGCAATTGACGCTGGTGAAATCTCAATGAACGATCTGTTTGATGTGGATTATCAATCGGTAGAGGATAGTAATCCTCAGCAACATCTCACGCGTTATCTAATCTTTACAGATAAGGCCCTGCCCGAAGTCCAAGAACCGGTTCTGGACTTTGATGATCGTGTTGCCTTTTGTGCTGCGGTTGATGTGAACGGTTATCTTCCGACCCATAATCTGAAATACAACAATTCACAAAAAGCTGATGATCCCGTATGGAACGCCGGAAATTGTCGCAATCGTCGCATCTTTACCGATCGCACCGGGGCTTCCGCGGGAGCAAACACTGAAAATTACTTATTACAGAGTTATTTGCGCGACATGGGCGGCGGAAAGTTCATTTTGATGAAGGATCTGAGTACCCCGATCATGGTAAAAGGCAAACAGTGGGGTAATCTTCGCCTCGGTTATGCCCCGTAAAACAAGTGCTATGTGCCATAAGTGGTATTAATCTAATATTGCTTTGACCCAATTACTTTCAACATCATGCGTAAACCCCTCAGGCTGAAATATTCTGGCTGTTTCTCCGACGTGGTTAGGGCATCCCGTAGTAAAATGCTGGCTCGAAGTAAAATGCTGACCCGAAGTAAAATTCTGGATAACCTGCTGGTCAACAGAAGGGGCGTTGTTTGCTGAAATCAAATGGGGATGGCGCAGGAGATAATCCTTTAGACTATCGGCGCAAACAGAGGGCTGGCAGAGAATTGGAACACTTTCGCCCATGATTTTGCCAATGACTTTTTGTGCAGCTTTTTCAAAGGCATTTTTCAGCAAGGGATAATGGGTGCAGCCCAGCATAATCCAATTGGGAATTTTATTATTTTCCTCAACCAGTTGTCTGACATATCCCTCTACCAGAGCATCCATTGTCGCGATGTCTTTTTTACTTTCCAATGCAGGGACCAACTCTGGACAGGCGAGTTGAATAACATCGAGCATGGGAGCACGTTTGCCGATCTCAACAAGGTAGGTGTTGCTTTTTACCGTGGCCTCAGTCGCAAAGATGCCAACGGTTCCCTGCAAATTTTGCTGCGGGTGTTGTTCCCACCTGGCCCAGGGGCGATCGGTAATGGTTTCGACCATAGGAACAAGAACACCGAGGATACGGTTATCGCCTGTATCTTGGGTGGCACGATCTGGTAGCCACTCTTGTTGTAATTTACGTAAAGCAATGGCCGAGGCGGTGTTACAGGCAAGAATGACCAGTTTACAGCCCTGATTGAAGAGAAAATCAACACCCTGCCGGGTCATTTCATAAACTTCAGGGCCGCTTTTGGGACCATAGGGAGCGCGGTTATGATCTCCGAGATATATGAAATTTTGTTCAGGCAATGCCGTGCGTAAGGCATGCAGGACCGTCAGCCCACCGGAACCTGAATCAAAAACACCAATGGGAAGTGTTGGCTGGCTTTCAGAGGGAAAAGGCTTTGATCTATATGTCATTGCTACAGGTATAATTCCCGCTTATGGCAGGAATTTGGCGGTGATGGTAAGCAAGTAAAAAAGGTTGATCAGAGGACTGAGGGCTATTGTCGGCAAGAAGCAAGTCACAAAATTCTTTCAGGCCGTTATCCAGCACTTCTTTTGTTTGCCCGCCTGAAATAAGAAAACGGATTTCTGTGTCGGAAAGTATTTCGACTTGGCTTATGCCTCTATCCTGTAACGGTCCAAGTGCAGCAATAGCGGTATGGATCTGTTTGCGGTCTTCTATCTGGGCCTCTTTTTCGGCGAATAGATAGAACGTGGCCAAGGGCATGATAATGATCAGTGGCAGAGCGCCGATGATCCACCAGTTTTTGAGCATGGTTGCGTTAATCTCTTTTCCATTGTAAAAAAACAGAAGCGTTTATTTACGTATCTGGGTGGGTACGTACCTGGTTTTTGGGGGGGATCCCATTAACACCGGGTTGTTGTTTGCGGAATATATCACGGTGTTACTAATGCGAAAGCCTATTTTCGGCCTATTGCTGCTTATCGGAACGATGGTCTTGGGGATGTTAAACCCAACGCTTGCCCGTGCTGATTTCGAAGAGGGCAAGAAAGCTTTCGAAGCAGAAGATTATTCTGCAGCATTTCGTTACTGGCAACTGAGCGCTGATCAGGGTGAAGCCAGATCCCAACTGGAACTTGCGCGTCTTTATCGTGATGGTATGGGCACTCATGAAGACAAAATTGCCGCCTCACTCTATTATTCCTTGGCATCAGAGCAAAACCTAAAAAATGCCAGTAAAGAAGCCAGTAAAGAAAAAGAGAAACTGGTGAAAAGTTTTTCTGAGGACGAGGTCCAACTCGCTAACAAATTAAAAGCAAGTTGGGAACCTGCAAATCTGAATCCTGTGATTGAAGAGTTACCACTTACTGCTGCTGATAAAGAGAAAACGCGCTGGTTTACAGCTTCTGAAAAAGGTGACGTGAAGATTATTGATCAAATGATCACTGCCGGATTTGATGTAAATCTGCTTGATCAAGATGGTTGGACGGCCTTGATGTTGGCTGCATTAAATAGCCATCGGGTTACTTCTGTAAATTTGATCAAGGCAGGGGCAGATTTGTCTGTGACTGATTCTTTGGGTATGACCGCACTTATGGCGGCGTCTGTCGCTGGTAACAAGCGGTTGGTAGAGTTCATGGTCAAATCCGGTGCGGATATCGAACAGGAAGATACTGTCGGCGAAACAGCTGAGTACATGGCTGAACAAGCTGGACATGTAACTATCGCGCGGTACTACTCAACCTTGGAACTTCCTGAAGATCAAATTAAAAAAGCCCAACAGCTTTTGATCGCCCTTGGTTATCTGGAAGGGTCTGCGGATGGTAAGTCGGGACCGAAAACTTCCGAAGCGGTAAAAAAGTTCCAGAAAGACAACGCGCAAAAGCAAACCGGATTAATACGTAAACTCTTGCTGGATACCCTTGAAGGCAAAAAGCCTGCGTATCCTGTATTGGAAGCGGATAAGAAACAAATTTCTTTTCAATCAGCAGCGGTTGCAACTAATTAAATCCCTTTAGAATGATGGGTGTGAGGCGTGACCAGGAATCTGGTGGTCGGTTGATTGTCCTCTAAATATCTCACCCAAAACACCTCTCTGGTCGAAAGCTCTGGAACGATTATTCATTGTCCTGGAGGGTTTTTGTGGATTATGTCAAAATATTGACAGATAATTTGGTTCTGTGACTCGACTCGGCCAACCTAAAACTATAAGGTAGCCCGTCGTTTGCGGAGATCGGCTATCTGATCTTCCGCTTCATATTTATTCTTTTACATACGTTAAGGCAGTCTAGATGAACTGGACGGAAGAGCGCATTGAGCTTCTGAAAAAACTATGGGCAGAAGGCCATAGTGCTTCGCAAATTGGTAAAATGCTGGGTGTTTCTAAAAACGCCGTTGTCGGTAAAGCCCACAGGATGAAACTGGCTGCAAGGCCTTCTCCGATCAAACGCAGCGCTAAGGGTGATGCAGCTAAAAAGGATGCGCCAGCCAAGAAGGCGGCTCCTAAAGCTACCTCGAAAGCAACCGGTCCTGCTGCAGCTCCTGTTGCCGCAAAGCCTGTTGCGAAATCAGCAGCGCCAGCTGTTGCAAAAGCAGCTGTTGTCCCCCCAAAGCCGAGGGCTCAAGGATTTGCCCCGCCTCCACGGGTTGCTGCGCCTAAAATCGAGAAAGCCCCAACTGCCGCTGAATTGAAAGCTGCGGCACTTCCGGCAAAAGCACGTCGTAAAGCCAGCTCTGATGCTGCGGATCGTAAGCTTTTCAGTGGCGCACTTGAAAAGCGTAAAGGCCCAAAATGCCTATGGCCAATCGGTGATCCTGGTGATGCTGATTTCCATTTCTGTGGCGCGCCTGCTATTCCAAGCAAACCCTATTGTGGTGAGCATTGCGCACGCGCTTATATCACGAAAAGTAGCCGTGGTGCCAAGAAACCAAATGCTCCGGGGATACCACCGAGTTCGAGTGAAGGCAAAACAGATTCCTCTGCAACAACAGACACTCCCGCAGAGGCTAAACCAGCTTAATCGGTTTAACTCGCGTCGAAGAAATGAAGGGCTCTCCTGTTTGGGAGCCCTTTTTGTTTGTCCTGTCCCGTCCTGAAATAAGTTTACGATTGCGACGTTAATGAGCTGGGTTAAGAAGCAACGGCAGATGCAGAATTAAAGCTTTCAGAAGCAAAAGGGTAAGTATAAATCCTAATTTTGCCAGACTTTCGCCGGAATTATATATTTAACTAAGCATATACTATGCTGGTAATTGCATGTGTGTAGGTTTTATTTACGGGGTCGATTTATGACAGAGTTTACTAGGGAAATGTTGAAAGAGGATGATCTCATGTCAAAGGTAAGAAATGGTTTGAATGCAGAACGCTATTCACGCCTGAAAAAGTTGCCTTTAGCGCTTTTGGTTACGGGGATGATTTCTGGCGGTGCCATGATATCGCCATTGATGATGCAAAACGCATGGGCGCAGGAAGAGAACGATCCCGGTGAGATGGCGCGTGAAAGTCTTGAGCTGATGATGAAATCGCTCGGTCTGGTGATTGATGCGATTCCCCAGTACGAGATGCCGGTCATAAATGATAACGGGGACATTATTATCCGCCGTAAACAAAAAGATGATTGGGAAGACCAGGAGGAAACACCTGAAGACGAGAGCGAGGATGATGCGGCTCCCAAACAAATTTAGCCATATAGATTTAAAAGGAAAAGTAATCGGGGAGATTAAATGATCCCGACTGGATCTTATTCTATAAAATCGATAATCACAGCCTTGCGGCAAAGACCTTGGCAGGGTAACTCATTTAGGGAGAGATGAGTTAAAAGGAACGATCCCATGTTCGATAGTTTAGGTGCTTTTGTCCCCGGTGGAAATATGATTTTTGAGGGGGCAGAAAAAGGGCCCTTGAAGGGTTTTGGTTTTGCGGTAAAGGATATCTTTGATCTCAAAGACTATGTGACGGGTTATGGTAATCCTGATTGGCAAAGCCGCCGTCGTCCAGCAAAGGATCACGCAGTTGTCGTCCGGCAACTACTTGATGCCGGGGCGATGGTCATTGGCAAGACGATCACTGATGAATTTGCCAGTAGCCTGAACGGACAAAATTTTCATTACGGAACACCCGCTAACCCGGAAGCACCGGGACGCATTCCCGGGGGATCGTCCAGTGGTTCGGCATCTGCTGTTGCCGGTGGGCTGGTGGACTTTGCGCTTGGGTCTGATACCGGGGGATCTATCCGAATTCCCGGGAGTTATTGCGGCCTTTTTGGCTTGCGGCCCACACATGATCGTATCACCAAAGAAGGTGTCCTTCCCCTTGCGGACAGCTTTGATACTGTCGGCTGGTTCGCGCGGGATGCCCGGCTGTTAAATCTTGTTGGCGAAGTTCTGATGAATGCGAAAGCCAATGCTGAAAACATGCCCGAGAAACTGCTTGTTGCTGTGGATGGGTTTGAAACTTTGGATGATAGGGCACGAGAAGCTTTAAGACCTCATCTCGAGCGCCTGGAACAAAGACTTGGCAAGGCTGAATACGTCACTCTCAACCCTGATAACCTACAAGCTATTGGTTTGACAGAAGATCCTCAGTCAGGCCTTCTTGGTTTAGCGAGCCTTTTTCAGATCGTACAAGGTCGCGAAGTTTGGGATACCCACGGGACTTGGTTTGAACGCGTGAAGCCGAAAATGGGACCGGATATCCAGCAACGTATGGACTGGCGTAAGACAATTACGGATGAACAGGCCGCCAATGCTGTTGAAAAACGTGCGTTATTTAATACTCGATTGGCTAAAATCCTGACACCAAAAACAGTACTCTGTATACCTTCTGCGCCGGGTATTGCACCGAGAATAAACGAGGATGCGAATGTTCTCGCAGCACACCGCGCCCAGTTACTTTCTCTGACCTCGCCTGCGGGCCTGAGTGGCTGCCCACAAATTACCATGCCACTGGCGACACTTGAGGGCTGTCCTTTGGGATTATCTCTTATGGGAGCAAGGGGATCAGATCTCGAACTTTTGTCCTTTGCCGAGAAATTCTGTAGCGGTGAAGATGAAAGCCAGTCACTATCTCCTTTCTAATTTCAGCAAGAAAGCAGTATCTGTATGGCGTCAGAGCAGAAAGTAATTGCGACCTGTTTGAGCGGGAAACATGATTTCAGTAAGCCTACTGTCGATTTCATAGAGCTTATCGCGGGTCAGGGAATCAGAGGGGATGCGCACTGCGGGGTGACGGTTAAGCACCGATCTCGTGTTGCCAAGGGGCCAAGTCAGCCTAACTTACGTCAAGTGCATTTGATCCATTCGGAACTGCAGGCTGAGCTTGTTACTGCTGGCTACAAGATTGGACCGGGGGTGATGGGCGAAAATATCACGACCCAGGGGATTGATCTGCTAATCTTACCCGTTGGAGCAACTCTACGGATTGGGGCCGAGGCGGTAATCTGGCTTACCGGATTGCGTAACCCCTGCAAGCAACTCAACGATTATAAGGACGGTTTGATGCAGGCGGTGCTTGATCGCGATGAAGATAACAACCTGATCCGAAAATCCGGTGTTATGGCAATTATCCTCGAAGGTGGGATCGTCAGCGCGGGGGATAGTATTGCTGTTGAACTTCCCCCCTTGCCGCATCACCCTCTTGATCGGGTCTAACTAATTTCATTAGACCTTATGATGGCTAGACGTTAGTCGTCGTACTGGATCAAGCTCGTTACCGGCACGTTGCCAAGTTTGTCTCTGCCTTTGAGGAAATTCAGCTCAATAATACAAGCGACCCTCTTTACGTCTGCGCCAGCTTGTTCCATCAGAGCAATTGCCGCTTCCATAGTGCCGCCTGTCGCCAGAAGATCATCGAGCATAATAACACGTTGGCCAGGTTTTACGGCACCTTCCTGAATTTCAATGGTATCCGTGCCATATTCCAGATCATAGGTGTAAGAGATCGTTTTGCCCGGCAGTTTGCCTTTTTTGCGGATCATCATGAACCCCATGCCCAGACGCATGGCAAGTGGGGCTGCTAAAAGAAAGCCGCGAGACTCAATGCCTGCAAGCACCTCCGGTTTTTCTTTTTCAATGATAACCGCAAGGCGCTCAATGGTTTCATTCCAGGCTTCTGCATGCGCCAAAAGGGTAGAGATATCATAAAAAAGAATGCCGGGTTTTGGATAATCTGGAACTTCCCGGATGTGATCTTTCAGGTTGATGCTCATGGTAACGCAGTCCCTTTTTTCTGGGCAATTTATGGAAGGCTTGAAATAAACAGTCTGGAGCGATCAAAAAATAATCCCGCCAGACAAGCCATGCGTTTATGCAGAATTTGCAATGATAGTGCAACAAGACCTTTTGCGAGTGAGTTTATCGCGACCACCCTGTTTCTGACAGTACCCTGATGTTTTAGCTGTGTTACTTACCTGTGTCATTTTACGCTTAGGGATCACAAAGCGGTGAGGTCTGTTGCTCTGATATTGATCCTGTGATGCTATCTGAATGGTTCCTCAGAATACTCCCGAAATATTCCCAGCTTGTACGATCAAAAATTGGGAGTAATTTCATCTTTTCGACCTGCCGAACAGGAGAAGACTCGTGATCAGACACCGCTATGGTTTAATTGGATTTTTCATCAAACTGTTACCACTGCTCGTTGGTATTATCGTTGCCGGAACTTTCTCTGTTGCGACTGCTGATCAAGGATATCCTTACGATGGCATGGTGAGCATCAAGGTCGAGAAAACCTACAAGGACTTGACCGTGGATTTAAAGGACGCGATCAAGCAGAATAAAATGGGTCTTGTTACTCGTGCCAGTGCCAGCGGTGGAGCTGCGGGGCAGGGGATCACAATTCCTGGCAATATGGTGGTCGGGGTTTATCGCAATGATTTTGCTCGCCGCATGTTGGCAGCCTCCATCCCTGCAGGTATCGAAGCGCCCATTCGCTTTTATTTGACTGAAAATAATGACGGCACTGCCAGCCTCACCTATCGCAAACCTTCTGCTGTTTTTGCGCCCTACAATTCTGCTGATCTGGATGTGATGGCAAAAGAACTTGATGTGATCTTTGAGGCCATTGCCAAAGGGGCCGCTAAATAAGTTTGTCCTGATAATCACATACGACTAAATTATCGTTAGTGTTTGTCGTTTACCCTGTAAGCTGGATAGCGTAGAGATTATTTCCAATCTGACTTTAGGGTAACAGACCGGCGGGTATGAAAAGAACGACAAACAATACAGACGATAAAGTAATCTCCGGGATTGACGCCGGGGCAAAAAGTTTTGGCAGTGATCTGTTTTGTGATTTTGTCGGTGGTCCCGTCGGGCACCGTCTAAGATTTGGTGGGGGCAGAGGGCAAGCGCTTCCCAAAGCTGCTGGCTTCACCAAAGGTCGCACTCCCCAGGTTGTTGATGCCACGGCGGGTTTTGGTCGGGACGCTTTTTTACTCGCCTCCCTTGGGGCAGAGGTTACGCTTATCGAACGCTCTCCTGACGTTCATGTCATGCTCGAAGAAGGCTTGAAGCGGGCACGTGAATCCGATGAGAAGGTGGCTGAAATTATCTCTCGCATGACTTTGCTTTTTGGCGATGCCAAAGAAATTTTGAAGGATATGTCACCGGAAGTTGTTGTGGTTGATCCGATGCACCCGCCAAGAAAGACAACGGCATTGGTGAAAAAGGAAATGCGATTACTTCGAAGTTATGTCGGGGCTGATCCTGATGCTGAAGAACTGATGAAGGCGGCGTTGTCCGTGGCCCGAAAACGCGTTGTTTTGAAATGGCCGGTAAAGGGTGATCCCCTGGATAATATTCGAAAACCGTCTCATCAAATTATTGGTAAATCAACGCGCTATGACGTCTTTATGATGGGCTGATTCAATTAGCTGTCGAAATTTTTACGAATAAAGATAATTTAATTTTCTGTGTTGTGGTGTCTTAAAACTAGGAAATTGTATTTAACTAATTGTAATTTATCATGAAAATTGAAAAATTATTAATTCTAGTGTTCATGATTTAAATTAAGAATAGTGTGAATTTAATTATTTTATTAAGCATGAATTAACTGGAAAATCAGATAATAGGCTTTGAAATAGTCTGTGTTCCGTTTTGGGCACCAGATTAAATGGTTGGAAAGAAGCTGGAGAGCTATGAGCCTAACGCAGCAAGATGTCGCCAAACTTCTGGCAGATTCCTCACCCGCCGTACGCGCCGAGACAACGGTAAAAGTCGCTTCGCATTTTGAAGCGAAAGATTTTACTGTGGAAGAAAAAGCTGTTGCGGAAGAGATTTTCCGTGCGCTTGTCAAGGATGCCGAGATTGTCGTCCGAGAAGCCCTTTCTAATTCTTTGAAGGTTGCGGATGATCTTCCCAAAGATATTGCGTTGGCGATGGCTGCAGATGTTGAATCTGTATCGCTACCGATATTGAAGTTTTCGGATGTGTTTTCTGATGCAGACCTTATCGATATTTTGTCGAAAGAAAGTTCGGCGAAACAAGAGGCTATCGCCTTGCGAGCAAATGTTTCCGAAGCTGTTTCAGATGCGGTAATCGATACCGGAAACGAAAATGCGGTTGCCAAGCTGGTTGCGAATGAAGGAGCCAGCATAACTGAAAACGGCTACGGCCGGGTGATGAGCGAATATAAGGAAAGTGAGATCGTTGCTGGATCGCTTTCCCGTCGTCCATCGTTGCCTGCGTCTATTTCTGAGCGGTTGATGAATTCGCTTTCTGATCGTTTGAGGCACTATATTGTCAGCCGCCACGAACTGGATTTCGATCAGGCATCAAACCTGATTATGCAAGTGCGGGAAAGAGCAACAGTTTCGTTACTCAAAGAAGGGTCCAGTCACGAAGAGCTGGAACAGTTGGTGAGCCAACTGCACCGGGGAGGGAAACTGACACCGTCATTGGTTCTACGAGCGCTTTGTTCTGGCGATATGATGTTCTTCGAGTGCGCGATGGCTGAACTGGCAGGCATCAAACTGAATAATGCACAGGCGCTTATTCACGACGATGGCCAACTAGGACTGAAATCTCTCTATAACAAAGCGGGCATGCTGATGGCGTACTATCCCTTTGTTAAGGCCGCAATAAACCTCTATCGCGAAATGGAGTACAGCGGAGAGGGGAATGACAGAGAAACTTTTGCCAGTCGACTACTTGAGCGTTTGCTCACCGTGTTTGAGCTCCCAGACCAAGAGTTAAGCCCCAACGAAATTGAGTTTTTGGTGACAAAACTACATCAATATTCAGCTTAAACTCTCGTATGTAGAAATTTAAGGGTATTGCAAAAGCGGTCAGATATTCTGATCGCTTCAGACCACTGACAAACCCCGTCATATTTTGGCGGGGTTTTGCTTTGGGTTGATGATTTGGCGATGGGTTCAGAGAATAAATGTATCTCCGCGTCTTATGCAGGGCTGGTTTTGCCTCTGCCTCTGGTGTCCATGACGGTTGCAATTTTCTTGATGTTTTGGGCGGGTGCGGCAAGGAGGCATTGCCATTTGCGCAACATACCTTTGCGGCCACACGGGCTTAGATAACCCGTTACACCTAGAATGTCGCGCTCTTCCAAACCTTGGGCAACAGATGATGAGCAGGAACTAGGCTTTTGAGCATGACCATTTCAAGTTCGGTCTGGCGGGCAGTGGGACGTTTCAACATACCCAATTGAGTCAGCCTGGGAGGGTTAAAATAAGCAACTTCAATGACGAATGACGGCAGGCAGTACCAAACGGAATAGGTTTTAGGCGCAGCCCAAGCTGGCCGCAGAAGCAATTAGGTTGCCAAAATTACAAAAGTAGAACATTGTGAGAACAAAATTAAACTATTCGAGGCATATTATGCAAGATTTTACTCACTACCTGCCAGGCATCATTCTCGCGTATTCTGCCTTTCTTTTGGCGATTGCGAGTCCTGGGCCTAACATTCTCGCGGTGATAGGCACATCAATGGGGGTCGGACGGCAGTCAGGCATTTCTTTGGCTATGGGCGTGGCTAGTGGATCGTTCACATGGGCGCTTCTGACGGTGTTTGGGTTGTCAGCTATCTTGGCAACCTATGCGTCGGCGCTCTTACTGATCAAAATATTCGGCGGGGTATACTTGTTATGGCTTGCATATAAATCTTTCAAATCGGCTGCTTCCACACATGATATAGAAGCTAAGGAACTGACTGGTGGCCGCCGCACCCGCTTTGGTTACTTCAAGCGCGGATACATCATCCAGATGACCAACCCGAAAGCAGCACTCGCATGGATAGCCATTATTTCCTTGGGCTTGCAAGAAGGTGCACCACTTTGGGTCGGTGTCGC
>MAAC01017089.1_pt1 | contig 12793 bp, 4 predicted proteins | sample 1115981 | NCBI WGS metagenome assembly MAAC01 (sample SAMN04961126, study PRJNA320927) | seawater metagenome | isolation source: sample BD02T64 sea water enriched with oil for 64 days | place: USA:Gulf of Mexico | collected 2013-07-27 | reverse complement strand
ATGGGATAAAATAGATAGTTGAGCTCCTCTTTCTTCGGGATCAGAAGGAGTGATTATTTCAAATGATGCGTTTTCGACAGAATCCGATACGGTTTTAACAATGAATTCCAAGTAGTTGGTTAGGCCAATACTTTTTTGTCGCAAATTATGAAGACCCGCTTCCATAAAAATATCAAGAGACGCTTTATGAACCGCCATGGCTAATACAGGGGCATTACTCAATTGCCAAGCTTCTGCAGTGTGCATTGGTTTAAACTCAGGTTCCATTAAGAATCTACGCTCCTTATCATGTCCCCACCATCCCGCAAACCTATTCAGTTCTGGATTGGATAAATGTTTTTCATGGACGAAAATTCCAGAAATACTTCCCGGACCTGAGTTCATATATTTATACGAACACCATGCGGCAAAATCAACGTCCCAATCGTGTAGCTGAACAGGTACATTTCCGGCTGCATGGGCTAGATCCCATCCAACTTTTGCTCCTGCATCATGCCCTGACTTGGTGATGGTTGGGATGTCAAAGTATTGCCCGGTGTAATAGTTAACTCCTCCAATCATTATTAGAGCTAAAGAATCCTTGTGCTCCGATATGGCTTCAAGTATGTCTTCTGTTCTTAAATTGTGTTCTCCTTCTCTTGGAAATAATTGAATTATTGCATCTTCCGGTGTTAAACCGTGGTGTTTTACCTGGCTTTGAAGAGCGTATTGATCAGATGGAAAAGCTTTGCCTTCACAAATAATTTTGTAACGCTCCTTTGTTGGGGTATAAAAAGAGACCATTAAAAAATGCAAATTGGAGGTCAGCCCGTTCATGGCAGCCACCTCTATGGGTTTGGCACCTACCAATTCTGCTAAAGGTGCTGCAAACATTTCGTGGTAACTTACCCATGGGTTTTTGGCTTCAAAATGACCTTCAACGCCATATTTTGCCCAGTCGTTTACCTCTTGTTCCAAGGCGGCCATGGCTGTTTTTGGAGCTAATCCCAAAGAGTTCCCCGTAAAATATACCGTATTTCTACCGTGGTGTTGCGGGAAATGAAAACGCTCTCTAAAGACTTTTAAAGTGTCTTTTTGATCTTGTTCTTGAGCGTAGGCCAATGAAAATTCCATGAATTTATGTTTTATAAATTTGTGCGCCAAATGTAAGGTTTTGGTTCTACTATCCTTAATCAAATGAGGTGGGAATGCGTGGTTTTTATATGTTGTTGATTATTATGTCAGTAATTTGACATTGATTTTTTAAAATATAACTTAATTTTGTCCCGTGGAGGGATTTGATTGCTTGCAACCACATTTGAAAAAAAATGCTAAAATGTGAGCCGAAATTGTATCTTCCCTTCTCCTAAATAATTTTAAAGAGAATAGTATGTCATATTTATTTACCTCAGAATCGGTTTCTGAAGGTCATCCTGATAAAGTTGCAGATCAAATTAGTGATGCATTATTAGATCATTTTTTGGCCTTTGATGCGAATTCTAAAGTAGCGTGTGAAACCCTTGTAACAACCGGTCAAGTAGTGGTTGCGGGTGAAGTTAAAACCAATGCTTATGTAGATGTTCAAAAGGTGGTAAGAGAAACCATTAGAAGAATAGGGTACACTAAAAGTGAATACCAGTTTGATGCCAATTCATGTGGTATTCTTTCTGCGATTCATGGGCAGTCTAATGATATTAATCAAGGTGTAGATAGAGGTACACCCGAAGAGCAAGGTGCGGGTGATCAAGGTATGATGTTTGGTTACGCTACCGATGAAACCGAAAACTTTATGCCATTGGCATTAGATCTTTCACATTTATTATTACGGGAACTGGCCGATTTGCGTAGGGAAAACTCGGAGGTTTCATATCTGCGTCCAGACGCCAAATCTCAAGTTACCATAGAATACAGTGATGATCATGCTCCTGTTCGAATTGATTCTATTGTGATCTCTACCCAACATGATGAGTTTGTCATTCATCCCTCCGATCCCAAAAGGGCAGAAAAAGAAATGCAAGAAAAAATCCATGAAGATATTGTTAGAGTTCTTATACCTAGAGTAATTGCTAAATTGCCCAAGCTTGCCCAAGCTTTATTTACCACAGATATAAAATATCATATTAATCCTACGGGGAAATTTGTTATCGGAGGTCCTCATGGAGATACTGGATTAACGGGTAGAAAAATTATTGTGGATACCTACGGGGGTAAAGGAGCCCATGGTGGAGGTGCGTTTTCGGGAAAGGATCCAAGTAAAGTGGATAGATCGGCTGCGTATGCCACCCGATGGATTGCAAAAAACCTGGTTGCTGCTGGAGCGGCAAAGCAAGTCTTAGTGCAAGTTTCTTATGCCATTGGTATGGTAGAGCCCACTGGGATTAATGTAAATTCTTATGGAACTGTTTTGAAGGGTCTTTCAGAAAGTGATTTGGTGAATGCCATTAAGGAGGTATTTGATTTACGTCCAGGAATTATGGAAAGAGACCTTGGATTAAGAAATCCAATTTATTCAGAATCAGCTGCATATGGGCATATGGGGAGAGAGTCGGTGAAAAAAACAAAGACTTTTATGAGTCCTTCTGGCGAAGAAATAATAAAAGAAGTAGAATTGTTTACATGGGAGAAACTAAATAAAGTAACGGAATTAAAAAAAGTCTTAGGGTTGTAAAAGATCTTGTTAAAGTACAAAATGCCCGACCTAGTCGGGCATTTTTTTTTGCTCGTAATTTTCCCCACCCTCTTATCTGGAAAGTATTTCGCGATTGTTTCACATTATTAATGTGAAGGAGTTTTTCGTAATATACGTGAATGTAATTTGGGGGTGCCGGTTTTATATCAGCTATGGCTTTAGCTGTTTATGTTGGTTTAACTTGGAAATAGTAGACTTCTAGTTTTGCTTTAGTTGCTGCATTTATTATGGATACTACAGCTATCCTTACCGTAGTGGAGGTGTAGGACTAGATGCTACAGAGGTGATCCTTAATTTTAATACGCATGGTTTGAAGGGGAATACAATTAATTGGTACCTGAATCCAGCTTCCATAAAACGGAATATTTCTGGATGTCGCATCCCTTTTTAGGAAATGTCTCGGAAAGTACTGGGAAAGTGGTTGTCAGGGGCCGATTACTTGGAAATGGTCTTGAATTCAAAGTGTTTTTTGATGTTTTTGCTTTCGTTACAGGTACTTAAACTGTTCGATTGGAAGCAAAGATGAAGTTGTAATTCTTTATTTTAGTAGTAAACAGCATGTAAGTCAGGTGTTTAAGGAATGAGTGTCTGAAAAAAAAACCATTCTTTTTTTTGTTAAAATTTGTGATAATTAACTCTTTGGATTATTAAAAAAGAATTTCTACTTTCACCCCGTTAAATCTGTTAAGGATATAGTAACATGGTTTGCTTCTTTAAGGCAAATTGAATGGTTAGAGATCAGTATTAATAATTCTTCTGATGGGGAGGTGTTTAGAATATAGGTTTTTAGCTGTTATTTAACTGGGTGTGAAGATAATAGATCCGAGTTCTCTCGGTGTACCATTTTCAAGAAATTGAAAAGGTTAATACATATAATGTGTATGACCACCGTTCTGAAAGTATAAAATAAATTAATAATTCCATCGTATGAAAAAAACAAAACTTTTTCTGGTCATATTTGGCCTTCTTACCATTGGACAGTTTGCATTTGGGCAAGCTGGATCAACCTTTAACAATTCGGATACGGTTAATAGCCTCCCTTTTATTGTCCCGGGAGAAACCACTTGTGGTTTTGGCAACAACCATTCCACTACAGACATTGCCTGTATAGGTAACTTTATGTCTGGTGATGAAAAGATTTACTCTTTTACGCCTACTTCTAATATGAATAATATTGAAGTGTCTATTTCAAATATCTCAGATAATTTCTCTGGTTTATTTATTACCGATGATTCGGTGTCTTCTGGAAATTGTATCGGAAGTGTAACGGATCCAACTTCAAACGATAGAGTTATTTCAGGTTTGTCACTTTCGGCAAACACGACTTACTATATTATCGTTTCTTCTTGGGCAAATCCACAGTGTATTGCCTCTTATGATATTAAAATTTTGGACCAAACTTGTCCTGCTCCTGATTCTTTAGGGGTAGCAAATTTAACAGCTACTGCAGTTGATTTAATTTGGGCAGAAATGGGTTCAGCTACACAATGGACCGTTGAATATGGACCTTCTGGGTTTACTCAAGGCTCAGCTGCGGGTACTGTTGTACCTGGTGCTACCAATCCTTGGAGTATATCATCTTTGAATCCAACAACTTCGTATGACTATTATGTACAAGCTGATTGTGGTTCAAGTACTTCTTATTGGGTAGGGCCTTTTAGTTTCACAACTCCATGTCTCCCTGTTTTAGCTCCAATAACGGAATCATTTGATATTACAGCATTACCAACATGTTGGTATCAAACAGCTGTAGGTGGTGGTCCATGGTTTATTGGTGGGAATCCAGGTTGGGGTGCTTCGGGTACTCCTGATCATACAGGTAATAATGGAAACTACATTTGGTTAGATTTTTCTGCTCCTGTAGATACAGCCGTTTCTTTTATCACTGCAGATTTTGATGTGTCTGGATTAACAGTTCCAGCTTTAGAATTTTACTTCTTTACAAATAATGCTAATGATGCAACCCTTAATGAGTTGCATATTGAAGCATATGACGGTAGCAATTGGACTTTAGTAGATACCATTATTCTAAATGCGGGTAGTTGGACTAAGTTCACATACGATTTAAGTAGTTTTACTTTTGGTAATAACTTAGTTAGATTAAGATTTAGAGGTGAAGAAGGTGCTGGTACACCTTTTTACCAAGATATTCTTATTGATGATATTTCTATTATGGAAATGCCATCATGTCCATCTCCTACCTATTTAGCTGCTAATCCTGTTGGGATGTCTGCAGATTTATCATGGACTGAAAATGGATCAGCTACCCAATGGGAAGTTGAATATGGTGCTCCTGGATTTTTACAAGGTAGTGCCGGTGGAACTTTGGTTCCTGCTCCTTCAAATCCATTAACGATTAGTGGTTTAACGGTAACCTCCAACTATGAGTATTATGTACGTTCAATTTGTGGCCCTGGTGACACATCAGTTTGGGTAGGTCCTTTTGACTTTAGAACTACAGCTCAATGTCCTGCACCTATTGCATTAAACGCTGTTGTTTCTGGAAATACAGCTCAATTAAATTGGGATGAATATGGAAGTGCTACCACATGGCAATATCAGTATGGAACTGCAGGTTTTGTATTAGGTACTGGAACAGGGGCAGTAATCACTGCCGATTCTGTTTCTATTTCAAGTTTGCTTTACAGCACCAATTATTCCTTTTATGTGAGAGCCATTTGTGGCCCTGGGGATACTTCAGCTTGGGCAGGCGCAACTGGTTTTTTGACTCCTTGTGCTGTTAATACGCCATATTACGCGGAAATATTCAATACGTTTACTCCAATATGTTGGGAACAAGCAGGTGATGGAAATCAACAAACCGGACCTACTCAAATTGGTTTTAGTAACTGGGGTACCCGAACTACAATGGGTGGGCCAACGGTTTCTATTAATTTGTGGTTAGCCTCTAAAAATGAATGGGCTTTATCTCCATATTTTGACCTTTCAGCAGGTGGATATGAATTGTCTATTGATGTGGCAGTTGCTGCATATTTTAGTACCAATCCAATCTTAATGGGATCAGATGATTCTGTGAAAATTATGTATACGGAGGATGATACTACGTGGAACTCAATTGTGACATATACACGAATTGATTCTCTTGCAAGTTCTTTAACGAATTTTGTATACCCGCTTACCTCAACAGGTACAAACGTACGTTTTGCTATTTGGGGTTCGGAAGGAACCGTAGATGATCCGGAAGATTTAGATTTCCATTTTGATAATTTTATCATCCGTACTCCTCCAACTTGTCCTCTTCCTTCAGCGTTGATGGCTTCTAATGCGACTATATCGTCTATTGATCTTGGATGGACTGAAAATGGTGGCGCTACACAATGGTTAGTTGAATATGGTGCTCCTGGATTTGCTCCAGGTACGGGTACGGATTCATTAACTAATAATAATCCATTATCATTAAATGGATTAGCTTCAGGTTCTAATTTTGATTTTTATGTAACTGCAATTTGTGCAGTGGGTGATTCATCTGTTACAGTGGGTCCTTCGTCATTCTCAATTAGTCCTGACTATTGTAGTGGTAATCACTTTTATGACAATGGTGGTGCTACAGGAAATTATGCAAATAATTCAAATGATACGACTGTAATTTGTGCCAGTACTCCTGGAGATATTGTGGAGGTTGTTTTCAACTCATTCAATTTAGAAAATGGTTGGGATGACCTGTATGTTTATGATGGTGATAATACTTCATCAGCACTAATTGGTGTGTTTTCTGGTACGACAATTCCAGGCCCATTTTTGGCAGGTTCAACCTCTGGTTGTTTAACTTTTGTATTTACTTCTGATGGTTCGGTGAACAGACCAGGGTGGGATGCTACAGTAAATTGTACTCCTCCTCCAACATGTCCAGCTCCACAGGATTTAGCTGCATCTCCTGTTTCTTTAACTTCGTTCTCTTTATCGTGGACAGAAATTGGAACAGCTTCTCAATGGGAAATTGAATATGGTATTTCAGGATTTGTACCTACTGGTTCAGGTTCTTTAGTATCAAATAATCCAACCTTGGTTACTGGGGTTGCTTCTACGGATTACGAATTTTATGTTCGTTCGGTTTGTGGTGCTGCTGATTCATCTGTTTGGGTCGGTCCTTTTGGATATAGAGTTGATTTTAATCCTCCAGGGGCAATTACATGTACTACCGGTAATGTAGGGGTATTGTTTTCGGATGAAATGGATGTTAATAATGGTTGGACTGGTGATATTAGTACAGCTAATGGTGATTGGGAATTTCCTGTAGGTAATCCTGGTGGTAATTCATCTGGAACTGGACCTTCAGGACCAGCTAGTGGTACAACGTTTGCTGAGTTTGAAGCTTCCGCTTTAACAACTACTGGCGCTGTGGCTACCATGGTTTCTCCAATGATTGATTTATCATCAGTATTGGGAGTTGCAGAATTATCTTTCTATATGCACGCTTTTGGTGATGATATGGGAACTTTAGATGTAAAAGTTGGTACAAGTGCTACCGGACCTTTTACAACAGTGTTTACGCACACTGGGCAATACCAAACTGCTGCTACCGATCCTTGGGCTCACATCGGTGTGGATATTTCTACATATGTTGGACAACAAGTATACATCGCCTTTACCAATACCCATTCTCCAGTTTCTTGGGAAGGGGATAGAGCGATAGATTTGGTCGAGGTGAAAGGCTGTATTAGCTGTCCATCTCCAGATTCATTGGATTTGGCTATTGTTTCTCCAACCGCATTGGATTTTGGATGGCATGAAACAGGTTCTGCAACCTCTTGGGAAATTGAATACGATGATAGTCTTGGTTTTGTTTTAGGTTCTGGTACAGGTACTAGAATGACTGCATCTGGAAACCCAGAGAGCTTTATTGGATTAAATGCGAATTCGGATTATCAATTTTATGTAAGAGCAATTTGTGGTCCTGGTGATACTTCTGCATGGTCTGGCCCAGTTTCAATAACTACGCCTTGTGCTATTATTACGAACTACCCATTCCTTGAAAATTTCGATTTAACTTCTCCTACACTACCATGTTGGGTGAATGAATATGAAGTAGCTCAGGCTAACTGGGGTGTTGCTTATGGTGCTCTTGGTGGTGCTATTACCGCATCGCAAACAGGTAACTATAACTTGGTTTATGTAAGTCAATTTGGAAATAATAGTCCAATAACTAACGCAGTTTCACCCACCTTTGATTTAACATCTTTGGTAGCTCCAAGAATGAGTTTTTATTATGCTCAGGAAGAATGGTTCGGTGATCAGAATTACACTCGTGTACTTTACAGAATCAGTTCTACAGATCCTTGGGTTGAAATTTGGGGTGATTCAAGTAACGTTGACGTATGGACCAAAGTGACCATTAATTTACCAAGTCCTTCGGCTACTTATCAAATCGCTTTCCAAGGGATTAACAATAATGGTCGTAGAAATGTAGTGGATGAATTTGTAGTAGAAGATACTCCTGCAAATGATTTAACTGTTATGGCTGTTAATTTAGTAGGTGATGCTTGTGGATTAGGTTTGGATAGTATTCAAGCGGTAATTGTGAATAATGGATCTGCTGATCAATCTGGGTTCTCTATGGGCTACAGTATTAATGGTTTTAGCATCACTCCAGAAGTGGTTTCTTCAACGATTGCGGCTTTCGATACCATGATTTATACCTTCAGTACCTTAGGTAACTTTGCGACTGCTGGAAGTTATGATGTGGCTGCTTATTCTTTACTATCAGGTGACGTTAATGTGGCTAATGATACGGCCATGAATTCGGTGAATAAAACCTATTTGATAAATTCTTACCCTTATCTAGAGACATTTGCCCCTGGACAAGAAGGTTGGTATATTGAGAATGGTATAGGTAATGCTTGGGAGTTTGGAACTCCAAATAAAACGGTAATCAACAGTGCTGCTTCAGATAGTAACTGTTTTGTTACCCGCTTAATTGGCCCAGTTGGAATAAATGAGTTTGCGGTAGTAAACTCTCCATGTTTTGATTTCTCTAACTTAGTTGAACCTCATGTTCAAATGAGCGTTTGGTGGGATATTAATCAAAATTGGGATGGTGCAAACTTACAGTACACTACCGATGAAGGTGATACTTGGGCAACTTTAGGTGAAGTTGGTTCTGGTGAAAACTGGTATACCTCAGGTGGAAACATTGGTGTGAATGAACCAATTTGGACTGGTTTTGGAACGAATGGTTCTGAAGGCTGGAAATCTGCAACCATTAAAGCAGATTCCCTAGCAGGAATGCCAAGTGTTAAATTCAGAGTGTTGTTTATGTCTGATCGTTTTGTTAATAATAGAGACGGATTTGCTTTTGATGACTTCGCTGTTTTTGATGGAATGAGTTTAGGGCAAGACACGGTGTTATGTACCAACGATACCATGACATTGGATCCAGGATTACAATTGGGTTACCTATGGAGTGATAGTTCTTTGTCTAGATATAACTATTTAGATGCGGCTGTGCTTAGCGAAGGAGTAGATACTATTGATCTTATTGTTTCGGGTCCTGGTGGATTCAAAATGTATGACACTGTAGTAATTGTGGTGGAGAAACCAGTTGTTTCAATTGGTTCGGATACTATCCTTTGTTTTGGTGAGTCTATTACTCTTACTGCTGATGCTGGATTTAATGCGTATGTATGGAATGATAATTCTACACTTCAAACAATTCAAACAGATGGTTCTAAAACAGGTCCAACAGATTATTACGTAGTGGTTACTACTGTAAATAACTGTCCTGCTACAGATTCAGTTAACGTAAACGTTAATACAGAAGTATTGGTTGATTTAGGAAGTGATACTACTTTCTGGGATGAAGCAACGCAAGGTTCTGATTTGTTATTGGATGCAGGTCCAGGTTTCAGTTCTTATTTATGGATGGATGGTTCTACCGGACAAACCTTATTAGCTGATTCGTTAACCGGCCTTGAAATTTGGGTGGTAGTAACAAATGCTTCTGGTTGTGAAGGAACGGATACCATACTGGTTGATTTCAACTTAAGTATTGATGGCGGTTTAACAGTAAGCCAAATTTCAATGTATCCAAACCCAACGAGTGATTTCATTAATATCTCTGTAACAAACTTTGCCGCTTTAGGTGAGATTGATGTGAAGGTATTAGATATTACTGGTAAAGTGGTAATCACGGATAAATTGGAAGGAAACGGAAATACCTTTAGTAAGAGATACGATATTTCTTCTTTAGCTACAGGAACATATTTTGTACAATTTGAAGCAAATGGCGAGGTAGCTACCCGTCAGTTTATTATCAAATAAATAAGCTAATCAATGAAAAGGCCGATACGAAAGTATCGGCCTTTTTTTGTACGTGGCTTTTTGCGAACAGCCACCCAATTTATTAAACAAAAAAAGAGCCGAGTAGTATACTCGGCTCTTTTTCGTTTGGTGTTTTTATTTATTTCTTTTTCATGGAAATCACAATCGGAATACCACTAAAATTATAATGTTCTCTCAATTTGTTTTCTAAGAATCGTTTATACGGATCTCTTATGTATTGAGGAAGATTTGCGAAGAATGCAAATGCTGGAAATGGTTTAGGAAGCATGGTTACATACTTGATTTTAATAAATTTCCCTTTTAATGCTGGAGGTGGATATTTCTCAATTATCGGTAAAAAGAATTCGTTCAATTCAGAAGTTTTTATTTTCTGAGTTTTGTTTTGATAAACTTTTAATGTGATATCCAATGCCTTTATCAACCTTTGTTTGTCCTTCACCGAAACAAATACAATGGGAACATCAACAAACGGTGCGATACGGTCCTTGATTTGAGCTTCAAATTCCTTTAAGGTATTGGTGCTCTTGTTTTCAACCAAATCCCATTTGTTAACCAATACTACCACCCCTTTTTTGTTTCTTTGAATCAAACTAAAAATGGATACATCCTGTACATTAAAGCCTACTGTGGCATCAATCATTAAGATACATACATCCGACTCTTCAATGGATTTAATGGTCCTTAGCGTAGAGTAAAATTCCAAGTCTTCGTGAACCTTGGTCCTTTTCCGTAATCCTGCAGTATCCACAAAATCAAATTCAAAACCATAAGCATTGAAATGGGTATTAATCGAATCTCGGGTGGTTCCTGCAATATCAGTTACAATATTCCGGTCTTGCCCTGTTAGTTGATTTATAAATGAAGATTTCCCGGCATTTGGTCGTCCTACAACCGCTACTTTAGGAAATTCACTTTCTTCTTTTTCAACTTCTTCTGGGAATCTTTGTACTAATTCATCCAATAATTCACCCGTACCAGAACCATTAATGGCGGAGATGGCATATACATCACCCATTCCCATTTGATAAAACTCATGCGACATCATTACCCGGTCAGAGTTATCGGCCTTGTTACACGCTAAAATGATGTTTTTCTGATACGGACGTACTAAAGAAGCTACTTCCTTATCTAAATCAGTTAATCCATCCACAACATCCACCACGAAAATGATCATATCTGCTTCGTCCAAAGCATGGATAACTTGATTTCGAATCTCCTTTTCAAAAACGTCATCACTACCCGTTACGTAACCACCCGTGTCTATAATAGAGAATTCTTTCCCATTCCACTCGGATTTGCCATAATGTCGATCACGAGTCACCCCGCTAAACTCATTAACAATGGCATCCCTCGAGCCTACTAGTCTATTAAATAATGTAGATTTCCCTACGTTTGGTCTTCCTATAATTGCTACAATTGCCATTGTCTTCTTTTTTGTGGTTAATTTTCGTAACCGTATTTTTTTAATTTCTGAGCGTTATCTCTCCAGTTTTTGTCCACTTTAACATAAACTTCCAAAAATATTTTTGTTTGAAAAAAATCCTCTAACTCTAATCTAGCCTTGGTACCAATCAATTTTAGTTTTGAACCGGCCTTACCAATTAAAATTCCCTTTTGTGATTCTCGCTCTACAAAAATCTCAGCACGAATTCTAATAATGGTTTCTTCTCGTACAAAATCTGTAATAACTACTTCCGTAGAATACGGGACTTCTTTCTTATAGACCATTAATATTTGCTCTCGAATTTTTTCGGAAACAATAAAGCGTTCACTCTTATCCGTAAATTGGTCTTTTGGATAATAAGGGGGAGACTCTGGAAGTAGTTCCAGTAATAAGTTTTTTAAACTTTCAATATTGAAATTGTGTAGAGCCGAAGTAGGAACGACTCGAGCCTTTGGAAATTGTTCTTGCCAAAAAGCCACCTTTTTGTCTAACTCATCTTGATCAATCGTGTCAATTTTATTTAGAGCTAGTACTATAGGAATATCCAGATTATTAATCTTGTCTTTTATGGAGACGTCCTTAAATTCCTTTTCTCCTGCTTCTACAACGACAAGAAAAATGTCGGCATCACTTAGCGATTGATATATGAAATTCATCATATTCTTATGTAACCGGTAGGCTGGATCTACTATTCCAGGTAAATCAGAAAATATCATTTGATAATTTTCTTCATTTACCATTCCTAAAATTCGATGTCTGGTGGTTTGTGCTTTGGATGTAATGATAGACAACTTATCCCCCACCAGTTGGTTAGCCAATGTTGATTTCCCAACGTTTGGACTACCGATCATGTTAATATACCCTGCTTTGTGCATTTCTTTAAATTAGTATGCAAAGAAACGAAAAATAGTTATATATTTGCACTCAGATACATCGCGGGGTGGAGCAGTCGGTAGCTCGTTGGGCTCATAACCCAAAGGTCGCAGGTTCGAGTCCTGTCCCCGCCACAACAAGCCTTCAACGAAAGTTGAAGGCTTTTTTTATGGGCGATTTTTTGGTGATTTTGTTGTCCTGTTTTTTGTTTTCCATGGGTAAGTTCTTGAAAAAATATTTTCATATTTGCTTTCATTGGTTCGGCAAAGGAATGTGTTATTACGCTTTGGTGCTTTAAATGTTTTTTTTAATAATTTATTTGTGTTTAACGTTATTTCGTGACTTATAGTTGTATATTTGCAATCTGAAAGCGACATGTACTACTTAATCCAAAGATACATCGCGGGGTGGAGCAGTCGGTAGCTCGTTGGGCTCATAACCCAAAGGTCGCAGGTTCGAGTCCTGTCCCCGCCACAACAAGCCTTCAACGAAAGTTGAAGGCTTTTTTT
>MAAC01011286.1_pt1 | contig 12798 bp, 15 predicted proteins | sample 1115981 | NCBI WGS metagenome assembly MAAC01 (sample SAMN04961126, study PRJNA320927) | seawater metagenome | isolation source: sample BD02T64 sea water enriched with oil for 64 days | place: USA:Gulf of Mexico | collected 2013-07-27 | reverse complement strand
AATTGATTAGGGACTCTCTACTTTTTAGCGGCAAAAGTTGTCTGTAAATCTAACTTGTTTCTACCCAGCTATTGAAATTTGTTCTGACAAAGTAATCCTGCCGAAACCTTAGAAAAATAGGATAATACGTATAAAACACGTACATACAATTCCTACAAAAAAAATGTAAGAAATTACGGTTTTTGCATAGTTCAACGAATATTTTTACGCTTCAGCTAAAACTAGTAATTCAGGATCATCACTATCGTTGGTGTCGTAGACTATAGCATCAATTATATTAGCTGTTGAAACGGCAGAGCCATTTGGAAAGTCTGTTGCGTCTCCGGTATACAAACCTACAGCATCCGTACCATTTTGTAATTTATTGCTGGGTATCACGATAGAAACATTAGGTACTGCGGCATTTCCAATAACAAAATATCCGTTTGCATCGGTAGTTTGTCCGTCGAGATCGTAAGAAGCATAGCTTAAATTATTAGAACCGTTGTAAAACACTAAGACTAATCTGTCCATAGAAGTATTCCCTACACCTCCATCATATAGTTCGACAAATTCCAGGCTATCGTGTGTCCGCAGTATCTGCATCCAACTCATTTATAACCCATACAGGCATACAAGCAAGCTCGTTAGACACATCATTTAAAATATTAGATTTAGAAATAGTAAAATTTTCTTCAGCCAAAGTATTACAAAATCCATAAGAGGAAATAAGCAAGAACAAGGCAAGTAAGTACAATTTTTTGGTTGGTAAACATAAATTCATTGGATCTTTATTTTGGTTAATTAATTGATTCAAAAATAGGAGCAATCTGAAAAAACTGGATGTCCAAATTATTAAGATTGCATCATCAAATAATGTCCCGAATCAATAATCCATCGAATTAGTTGGGGGAGAAAAAGGAAATAATCAACTGTTTCACTTTCGAAAAACAGCATTCGGGAGTTGACGTAATGAAGTTACAATAATTTGTATAAATACGATAAGGTTGTTGACGACTACATCATCTTGTTGAAAAAATATCCAACAATGATGGAATCCGCTTGGCAATTTACTATTTTGGTAAGATTACAAATGATGATTTATTTGGGAATATTTTTTGTCAATTTCTGTATTAGGAAGTAAAAAACCCTGAGATATTTAAGCTATTCCTTTCATTGTTAGTAATGTTGTACCCCAAACAATTGCAGATGACAAAAAGATACCAATTACGTTTGCAGAAAATGCCTTACCTCTTTCAATCTTAAATAGGTAGGTCGCAATACTTCCGGCATAAACACCAGTACCTGGTAAAGGAATCATTACAAAAAGAATAAGTCCCCAGAAACCATACTTCTGAATTTTATTTCCTGAGCCTATTTTGGCTCTTCGAGCAACCCAAATCGCCGCTTTCTTATACCAATTCCAACCTAGTAAATAACGGTTTACCTTATCTAAAAAAAACATCATAAGTGGAAAAACTAGCACGTTGGCCAAAAAAGCAACTACAAAAACCAAATAAATATTCAAACCATTAAGCATACCATATGGAATACCAACTTTGGCCTCACCAAACGGTGATATACTCCATAATATTATAATGATAATTTCTTGAATCAAGGGGCTTTTTTAGGAAGGCAAAATTAACACTCTAATCAAACTTATAATAATCTAAAGTCATAAATAATTATTAAATACATTATTTTGTTCAATCTATGTATATGTCTCAGAATGTCTATTAAAATCCAATTTAAATAAAAAAACGACCCCGGAAATATAGTCTCCAGGGTCGCTTTATATAATTTATTTTAATTCGAGCTATTCTTTCACAATCTTAGCCGATTTTTTTTCATCATTTTCAATATAGGAGATCAAATAGACTCCCTGCGGTAACCTATCGATATCAATCGCTTGAGTATATGCACTCTGCTCTAATACAGTTTTGCCTAACATATCTATTATAGAAATCTCCTCAATGTTAGTAAAATCTTCTGCATAAAGGAAAAGTTGATTTTTCGCTGGATTTGGATAGAAATATGAATTTCGACTTTGACTTACATTATCCGCATTCGATAAGATAATATCATCAAGCAAAACGGCATCTCCTTGTAGCACTTCCTTTGTATCATCATCTTGTACAAAGAAAACTAATTCACAATTTTCCCTAACCCAAGTGGGGTCAATTGGAACTGTGAAATCAATTTCTTGGCTCGAACCAGAGGTGAAATCAATTGCAAATCCATTTCCGTCACTGGGAAACATAGCACGTTCGGTAAAGTCCAATTCCGTTTCCCCCTGCCATATTTCTGGAATATTAGACTCTGTTAAGACGACATGTAGCTTTAAGTTCGTCCCAGAAAAATTTGCAACTTTATCAATAGTTACAGTACCATTAGCTTCGGAACTTCCAACTTCTCCATCTATTGCAACAGAGAAAGATGACAAGGTAGCTGAACGAGTAAGGTAATATGATTCATGAACACTATAAGTCGCCCAATCATCAAAACCTATATGCCATCCATCGTAATAGGTGGTTGGATACCAAGGGAAATTATAATAAGATTGGCGGGCTATAGCTCCTTGAGTCTGATAAGGGTCATTAATATGATATTCCACAACGGACATATTAGCGCCATCGGCAATTAAATCATGTATTATAGCCACTACAGCAGGACACGAAGGACACCAGGTCCCAGTTCCCACTTCAACTATAACTTTTTGTCTTGGAACTTCCTGTCCATAAAAAGCAAAGGAGCTTAATAGGAGGAAAAGTGTAAGTATTTTCTTCATAATATAATTTTTAGATGTTTTTCTTTTTCAGTAGCAATATACAAAAAACTTAATCATCTAAAAGTTAATCAGGAAATTCCGATAATATATTACTCTTTTAAAGCGCTTTAGCCGTATATTTTTTGGCAATTGCATCCACGCAATTAATACCATCAATTGCCGCCGAAATAATACCTCCGGCATACCCAGCACCCTCTCCACAAGGGTAGAGGCCTAGCACTTCCACGTGCTGCAAAGTATCTTGTTCTCTAGGAATTGAAATTGGTGATGATGTTCTGCTTTCTGGAGCGTGTAGTACTGCATCATTCGTATAATATCCTTTCATTTTCCTTCCAAAAGAAACAAAAGCTTTTTTCAGCCGTTTAGAAATTAAAGGTGGTAATACCTCGTTTAAATCCAAAGAAACAATACCTGGCCGATATGATGTCTTAGGAAAATCTAAGGACACCTTCCCTTCTACAAAGTCCATCATTCTCTGCGCAGGAACTTGCTGTGTTCGGCCTGCCGCCTCCCAGCAGCTTTTTTCTACAAACTTTTGAAAATCAAGACATACAAAAGGATCACCCTTCTTATAGTTAGGAAGGTCTTTGGGTTCAACGCTCACCACAATACCCGAGTTCGCATAAGGATTATTCCGTTTACTAGGACTCCAACCATTTGTAACAACTTCTTCCTGCTTTGTTGCACAAGGTGCAATTATCCCACCGGGACACATACAAAATGAATATACACCCAGCCCATCTACCTGTTCAACTAACGCGTATGAAGCTGGTGGTAAATTTGGATTATCACTCTCACCATGATATTGAATTCTATCTATGAGCTCCTGTTGATGTTCAACCCTCACCCCAATTGCAAAGGGTTTTGCAACTAGCTTAATACCTTTATCACCCAACAAGTAAAAAATATCTCGTGCAGAATGCCCAGTTGCCAAGATGACGTCTTTAAATGACATCCAATCGGTATTGTTTATTTGAATAGATTGAATCTCTTGATTTTCAATTTTTATATCGGTAAGCTTCGAATTGAAATGAACTTCACCTCCGTTTTCAACAATAGCTTCTCTCATTGAGGTAATTATCTTAGGAAGCTTATTTGTTCCAATATGCGGATGAGCATCCACCAAAATATCTGGATCTGCTCCAAAATGAACAAACCACTCCATTGCCTTTAGTACATTTCCCCTTTTTTTAGAGCGTGTATACAATTTTCCATCCGAATAAGTTCCAGCACCTCCTTCTCCAAAGCAATAATTAGATTCTGGGTTAACAGTCTGTTCTTTATTTATTTTTGCAAGGTCTCGCCGACGATCTCGTACGTTTCTGCCTCTTTCAAAGACGATTGGCTTTAATCCTGCCTCTACCGCTCGCAACGCTGCATACAGACCGGCTGGACCTGCGCCGATAATAGCTATACTATTAGCGGAGGAAACATCTTGAGGTACAAACCGCTTAATAACTTCACGAACTTCACCTTGCAACCAAAACTCAATTTGAAGGTTCATCTTAATCGGTTCACGTCTCGCATCTATGGATCGCTTTCGGATTCGCCAATCCTTAATAGCACTTCGACGGATTTTGGCCTTTTCTAAAGCCACTTCTAAAATATAGCCTTCGTCTTCTAACTGTCGAGGTAAAACAGAGATTTGTATCAATGTACTCATGGTTCCAAAGATACTCGAAAATCACTTTAAGAATTTAACTTGGAAACCGAAAATTGCAGGATATTTAATCAATAAAAGAAAAACATCCTGCGGGCATATAGACAAATACTTACTATTTTAGAATAATCGATTTTGTAATCTCAGTTCCCCCCTCGTTCGATATTTTGACAAGGTAGAGTCCAGTATTCAAGTCTGATAGATCTATGCGTAATCCAGAAATGTCAAATTCTATTTCCTTGTAAATTTTGATTAATTTACCTGTCGTATCATAACTTTCTGAAATCCTAATTCTTATTAAAATCAAGAGACTCATATTCAGAATTTTCACTCTTATATTCAGGCACGAGATCTTTTAAAAGCATTACAACCTGCTTATCTTTATCTCTAGTAGCCGTCTTTATAATGGTTTTAATCTTAGAGTTTATTTCATCAAAATCTCCTACAGGAACCTTGGATATCATGATTTTAGGGTGGTGGGTTGGTAAAGATGTAGAAGTGTCGTTAAGTAACTCTTCGTAAAGCTTTTCCCCTGGACGTAAACCCGTGATTTTGATGTCTATATCCTCGTATGGTTCTAGACCAAAAAGTCGAATCATGCGTTCGGCCATATCCAATATTTTAACAGGTTCTCCCATATCAAAAACAAAGATCTCACCTCCCACTCCCATAGTCCCTGCCTGCAATACTAATTGGCAAGCTTCTGGAATCGTCATGAAATAACGAATAATATCTTTATGAGTTACTGTAACCGGACCTCCTTCAGAAATTTGTTTTCTAAAATGTGGTATCACCGAACCATTAGACCCCAACACATTTCCAAATCGAGTAGTAATAAACCTTGTATTTAGCTCTTTACTGTTTTGAAGGGATTGAACATACATCTCTGCTACCCTTTTTGACGCCCCCATTACATTTGTTGGGTTAACAGCCTTATCTGTGGATACCATAACAAACTTTTCTATGTTGTTACTTACAGACAGGACGGAAAGGTTAACAGTTCCTAATATGTTAACATAAATAGCTTCCAAAGGATTTCTTTCAATAAGTGGCACATGCTTATAGGCCGCCGCATGATACACATATTCTAAATCATATTTAGCAAATAGCATCTCTAAACGATACATATTACTAATATTTGCTAGCTCTGTAATGAAATTTAAATTCGGGAAATGTTGCAGTAAATATATTTCCAATTCATGTAGCGCAGATTCGGCTTGATCCAGAATAACTACTAGCCTAGGATTGAAATCTGCCACTTGGCGTACAATTTCACTTCCAATGGAACCAGCTCCTCCTGTAACTAGAATAGTTTTACCTTCCAGATCTTCACGGATCGATTCATTTTCGATGTATATCTGATCTCGCTCCAATAAATCTTCAATCTGAATTGGCTTAATTTGATTCTTAATATCTTCTTTCCTATTCCATTTTTCCAACAAAGGCACATCGAACATTTCAATGTTATTCTGCAAGCAGGCCTCAACAATCTTATTCTTTTCCCTACTCGACAAGGATTCACTAATAATTAGAACACCTTCAATATCGAAATCCATAACTACTTGTGTAAAATTGTTTTTTAATGGTATTACCGGTCTGTCTAAAATCTTATAGCGTTTAGAATCAAAACTTTCTGTGAGAAAACCAACTAATTGAAACGATAGGTTCGACTCCGTTGTAAGTGCTTGCCCGAGAGAGATCGTATGATCATCCACTCCTACTATAGCAACTCTCTTTTTTAGACTGCCTACAGTACTATTTTTTATATATTGATATGTCTCCTTTACACCAATCCTAAACAATAACATTATTGTAAAAGAAAGAAGCATATAAAGCACCATGGATGTCGTCAAGAAAATCTTTATGCCATTGGTATAATAACTTATATAACTAATAGCAACAATGGATAATGCAGTGAAAAAGCATGAAAATGCAAGCTTTACAATATCTGTAAAGGTAGAGTGCCTAATTATTCCCGAGTAGGTTTTAAAAACAAAAAAGAACAGTATGTTGATCGTTAAAATCGATAGACCCTGTTGCGACAAAGAAATAGTATTTGGGAATGATAAGGGAATTCCTAATAGGATGAAATAAACTAACACCAAGGAAATAGTACATAAGAATATATCCAGTAAAACCACTATCCAACACGGCAAGTAGCGCTGGTCCAATAACATTAGCTTATTATCACCGGAATATAATTTGTTATTTATCTTACGTCTTAATCCCACCTTTTTTTATTAAAATACAAAACTATACAATCTCTAACTGAATTTCCTTAATACTTTCAAAATCCTTTGTTTTTCTTCCTCTCTCAAATTAGATCCTGAAGGCAAACACAATCCATTTTCAAAAAGATCCTGCGCAATACTAGTGCCATAATAAGGAGACTTTTTGAATATTGGTTGCAAATGCATAGGTTTCCATAGAGGTCTAGATTCAATATTTTCTTTTTCTAATGCCAACCTAATTTCTTCCGAAGAGAAACCCGCTATTTTCTCATCAATCGTTATACAAGACAGCCAATGATTTGAAAATACATTTTCTGAAGACTCTTTAAACACCTCAACTCCATGGATACTTTCAAAAATATCTTGGTAAAAAGCGTTCATGCTTCTTCTTAATGACACATGTTTGTCCAAAATTTCCATTTGACCTCTCCCTATTCCGGCGCAAATATTACTCAATCGATAATTATAACCAATATGCGAGTGCTGATAATGAGGAGCCGCATCTCTGGCCTGCGTTGCTAGAAAAATAGCATTCTTTTTTATACTTGTGTCTTTACTCACAAGTGCTCCGCCTCCCGATGTTGTAATTATCTTGTTTCCGTTAAATGACAAGATTGAAATATCTCCTAAAGTACCACATTTACGACCAAAATAAGAACTTCCTAAAGCCTCTGCGCTATCCTCGATAATGGGGATTTCATATTGTTTAGAAATCGCCTTAATTTCATTGACTTTATATGGCATTCCATATAAATGAACTGCTACGATTGCCTTTGGCTTTTTGCCCTTCGCAATCCTATCCTTTATAGCTTCTTCTAAATGTCTAGGGCACATATTCCAAGTCTCTAACTCACTATCGACAAAAACCGGAGTTGCTCCTTGATATACAATTGGGTTGGCGGAAGCCGAAAAAGTCATGGTTTGACAAATTACTTCATCCCCATTTTCAACCCCTAAAAGAATCAATGCCAAGTGAAGTGCTGAAGTACCAGAACTTAAGGCCGCTACATGACTCTCAGAATCTAAATATGTCTCCAAATCAGTTTCAAAGCCAGTTACATTAGGGCCTAATGGTGCCACCCAATTTGTATCGAATGCCTCATTCACAAAGTTGCGTTCGGCACCTCCCATGTGAGGAGAGGACAACCATATTTTATCTTTCATCTCAAAATTTTAAAAGGGTAGCCCCCCAAGAATAACCAACTCCGAAGCCCGCTAACAGAGCCAATTCGTTTTTTTGGATCTTTTTTTCTTTCATCATCTCAGCAATTACAATTTGTATCGTAGACGAAACCGTGTTACCGCAAAAGTCCATTCTCAATGGAAATTTTTCCGGCGCTATTTTTATTTTCTTACGAAGGTGATTAAGCATGTAGGCATTGGCCTGGTGAAATATATAATGTGATACATCATTTAGACCAGCATCATTACTTTCTAATGTTTTTGTTACTAAATCCGGGATATTCTTGGATGTGAAATTAAAAATCTCAGGCCCATTCATCTTAAGGTTATCAGTTGTAGTCTCGTTGCCGTAATTGTCTATAGTGGTTTCAGTTTCATGATTTCTGTAACGCATTCCACCACCTTTGACCATTAGATTTTTAGCTCCTCCTCCATCAGTTCCCAATTCAAAATTCAAAATTTCTGCACCAAAGCCACAAGCGATAATGTTTCGTTTTCTATCCATTCTATCTTTCAATTTGGATGAAATAGTAATAGGAATGGTTGCACAGCTTACATTCGCATAATCGTAGAGCGTATAAGGCACTTTCTCTTCTGGTAACTTTAATTTTTTTCTTATTTTTTCATTCATAAACATATTCGCTTGATGAAAAATGCCAGATTTTCACATCTTTTCCAATGGTACAATTATCATCAATGATAGCGGTTTCATGTGCAAAGTAATTACGTTCCATTATTCTAATTTATTCATATTAACAATTAAACAACTCTCTTAAACGATCATTCCAGAGGCAACTGTTTCGTGCGTTGTATCATCAATTAACACAAAACTTCCTGTAATACGATTGTCTCTATATTCGTCAATCATTAAAGGGCGAGTTGTTCTAACCTTAATCCGAGCAATGTCATTCATATTCAATTCTTTATCTTCTTTATTTCTTGAATATGTATTTACATCAATTTTATAGGTTACATCCGTTATCATGGCTTTCTGATCATTAGACGTGTGCTTAATTGTATATTTTGCTCTTGGACGAGCGGAATTATTATGCAACCAACATAGCATCGCATCAAATTCTTGAGTTGCTGTAGGTCTATTATTCGCCTTTACAATCATATCTCCTCTACTTACATCTATATCATCCATCAAAGTGATAGACACAGACATTGGCCCATATGCTTCTTTAAGTTCACCATCTATAGTGTCAATTGATTTGATTGTTGACGTAAATCCAGATGGCAAGACAACAATCTCATCTCCTGGCCTAAAGATCCCACTGGCCACCCTGCCCGCATATCCTCGATAATCAACAAACTCTTTGCTTTGCGGTCTTAGTACCGTTTGTACTGGAAAACGTGCATCTATTTTATTAATATCGCTACTAATGTGCATATGCTCTAGAGTATGCAACAATGGAGCTCCCTGAAACCAATTCATATTCGTTGAGCGATTAACCACATTATCACCGTCCAGCGCACTTATTGGAAGAAATCGAATATCTTTTGTATATAGTTTAGAAGAAAATTCTTCAAACTGGTTGATAATGTCTTCGTAAACGGTTTCGGAATAATCCATCAAGTCCATTTTATTAATACACACAATAAGGTGTGGTATTTGCAATAGCGATGCGATAAAAGCATGTCGCTTGGTTTGCTCAATAACACCGTGACGAGCATCGATCAAAACTAACGCTGCATTTGCAGTTGAAGCGCCAGTAACCATATTACGAGTGTACTGAATGTGTCCTGGGGTGTCTGCTATAATAAACTTACGCTTTGGTGTTGTAAAATAACGATATGCAACATCAATGGTAATTCCCTGTTCCCTTTCGTCTCTCAAGCCATCGGTGAACAAGGCCAAATCTACTCCATCATGACCTTTTCGTTTACTTGTATTGAAAACTGACTCTAATTGATCTTCAAAAATAGCCTTGGAATCATAAAGGAGTCTTCCAATAAGTGTACTTTTTCCATCGTCTACACTTCCAGCAGTAGTAAAACGTAATAATTGATTGTTATCTATTTGCATCTCTTTTTCTTCTGAATTTGACTAAAAGTATCCTTGTCTCTTTCTATCCTCCATAGAAGATTCGCTTCGTTTGTCATCGGTTCTATTACCACGCTCGGTTTGTTTCATTGCAGAAACTTCGGCAACAATTTTTTCCAATGAATCGGCATCAGACTCCATACCTCCAGTAATTGTAATATCACCTAATGTTCTGAAACGAATTTTTTTCGATTCTACTTTTTCCCCTTCTTCGAGCTTTAAATACTCCGAAACTGGAATCCACGAACTACTTCTCCAAACAACATCACGTTGATGTGAAAAGTATAAAGTAGGAATCTGAATATTCTCACGCATGATATAATTCCATACGTCCATTTCGGTCCAATTGCTTATTGGGAAAGCTCTAAAATGTTCACCTTCAAAATGTTTTCCGTTTAGAATATTCCAAAGTTCCGGACGCTGATTCTTTGGATCCCATTGTCCAAAATCATCTCGATGAGAAAAAAAACGTTCTTTAGCTCGTGCCTTTTCCTCATCTCTTCTTCCTCCTCCAATTGCGCAATCCACTTTATTTACCTCTATAGCATCTAATAGCGTGGTGATTTGAAGTGAATTTCTAGTTGCATTCTTTCCTTTCTCCTCCGCAACTCTTCCTTGATCAATTGACTCTTGAACCGAACCGACTATTAGTTGTAAACCCAAATCAGTAATAAGATCATCTCTAAATTGAATCGTTTCTGGAAAATTATGTCCCGTATCCACATGCATTAATGGAAAAGGTATTTTCGAAGGATAAAAAGCTTTTTTTGCCAAATGAGTTACCAAAATCGAATCCTTCCCTCCTGAGAAAAGAATCACCGGGTTTTGAAACTGAGCCCAAACTTCTCTTAAAATATAGATTGCTTCAGACTCTAACTCATCCAAATAATTTAGGTAATACTTGCTCATTTATTGTGTCAGTTTTATGCTAATCTGTTCTAGAATTAAGTCAACAGATTGATTTACAGTAACTTTTGTTGTATCAGTTTCAATATCTGCATCTAGAGGAGCCTCATACGGAGCGTTAACTCCTGTAAAGTTTTGAATTTCTCCAGCCCTAGCTTTCGCATATAGTCCCTTGACATCCCGACGCTCGCATTCTTCAATTGGCGTATCGACAAAAACCTCAACAAAATTGGAAGCTCCAACTATCTCTTTAACTATCTCTCTATCATTAATATACGGTGAAACAAATGCGGCTAATACAACAAGTCCGGCATCCACCATGAGATTGGCTACTTCTGCAATACGACGAATATTTTCCTTTCGATCCTCCGGTGAAAAAGTCAAATTACTGTTCAAACCCTTTCGAACGTTATCACCATCTAAAGTATATGTATGAACATTCTGCAGGTGCAAGCGCTTTTCAAGCGCATTGGCAATTGTTGACTTACCAGAACCTGATAGACCAGTAAACCAAATTAAAAACGCCCCATGACCTTTGATCAAAACCCTGTCTTCTTTAGAGACACTAAAATTATGCGGGACAACATTTTCTTGCATTAGTTTCTTAACTTAAGTTTTCTTAAAAGATAATTTCTAATTCTACCTAACGGGAGTCTTAGCCATAATCGCTCATGAAAATAATAAAGTACAAATTTAGTAATTAACTCCAGCAATGCGATAAAAAGAGCAATTTCATCAAAACTGTTTAAGACAGCACCAGAAATCAAAAAGGTCGTCGCTGTGGCAATAGCCCTCCAAGTTATTGTTTTACAGAGAGTTATACTATTCGAAATTTCCTCTCCCTTCCTAAAGCTCTGCCAAATCCGTTCATGCAGATAATAAACAAATAGCTTTATAAGAAATTCTGCCGCCCCAATCTTTAAGGCATTCTCAATGCTACAGTTACCCGAAAGACATGTTACAAATAGTACAATTAAAATTGTATCCGTAGTCGCTATTATTCTCCAGGAAATACCTTTCAAGAGGCTTCTTATATGTGATTCTTTTCTATAAGTACTCATTCTATTGAGAAACCAAAAAATACGGATTCAATAAATTTTCTTTATTGTAACGAAGCGGTTGCTTAGTTGTATTATCAATTACTTGAACGCCCGCCGCTTGACAAATTGCCTGTCCTGCTGCAGTATCCCATTCCATCGTAGGTGCATATCTTGGATAAATATGAGCTTCTCCTTCTGCTACAAGACAAAATTTTAATGAACTACCTTTCGAAACAATTTCAACTTCTGTTTGTTTTTCTATTTCAGAAATAAATTTTTCCGTGTCGGCGTTTAAGTGAGATCGACTTCCCACAATTTTTGTAATAGAACCATCACTAGATGCAGGAACTATTTTCGAAGAATTTTTAAAAATAGATTCTATTGAAACCTCATCATCAATTAACTCAACTTTATACGACGATGTCGCTTCGGGCCCTGTATAATATAAAGTTTTAGATACGGGTACATAGATTACGCCTAGAATCGGATTGCCTTTGGTAACCAATGCTATATTAACAGTGAATTCTCCATTTCGTTTAATAAACTCTTTTGTACCATCAAGTGGATCTACAATCCAACAACTCTCCCAATCCTTACGTTCCGAAAAATCGAGCTGCTGATTTTCTTCACTTATTATTGGGAAAATCGTCTTTTTAAGATAGCTATTAATGACATCGTTGGCATTCTTATCTGCCTGAGTTAAGGGAGATTTATCTCCCTTAATCTCGACATCAAACTCTGTTGAATAGACGTCTAAAATAGCTTTTCCAGCATCGATAGCAGCATTTATCGCTATTATTAGGTTGTTTTTCATGAAAGGGCAATAGTTAGGGTCGCACAAAGGTACAATGAAACTCCCAATCACAGCAAGCTGTGGGGTATCTTGTTTAAAACTTAAAAAGTTTTAATTGGGAATATTGTTCTTTCTCTTTTTCACTCCCTTGTTCTTGTATATACTTTTTTAC
>MAAC01009598.1_pt1 | contig 12806 bp, 14 predicted proteins | sample 1115981 | NCBI WGS metagenome assembly MAAC01 (sample SAMN04961126, study PRJNA320927) | seawater metagenome | isolation source: sample BD02T64 sea water enriched with oil for 64 days | place: USA:Gulf of Mexico | collected 2013-07-27 | reverse complement strand
TGTGAATCGCGTTATCGACCAACACGTGGTACCAGGGCTCCTCCTTTGGCGGGCAGGACGTGGCCATTTGCTGATACCACTGCTCGCTGAGCATAAACACGGGATCGACCTCATAGATGACACCGCGATAGGCAAACAGGCGGTGTTGCACCAATTGGCCAATGGTGAACTTGGCTAACTCACTCATGGCGGGCTACCCCCTGGCTAAGCTTCATCTTCATGCCTGGCCTGCACCAGTGGCAAGCCGCTGGTATCGATGGACACGGTGAGCGAAATGGGCCGGCAGCAAACAAAACAATCCTCAATATAATCGTGCTCCCCCTCGGAGCAATCGATGACGAGCTCGATGGGCTCGGCGCAGTAGGGGCAGGTGGTGTTGATAGTTTCTAGTAATGACATGGCAGACAACAATGGGTGCTCGGGGCAAGGCAGATAATTATAATGGTGTTTAACTTATAGTTGATTGATTACTTTGATGCAATCGATTCAACGGGCTTGCTGGCGCCCCATCGCGGGATAAATTGAACCGCCAGCCGCTTTGCGCTTTAATGTCTGGCGCAGCGGCGGGGCCGTTGCAGCTACTAATTTTTCAGTTAACGGAGGCGAACATGGCAGAAGCATATATTGTCGGTGCATTGCGCACGGCGACAGGTAAAAATAGAGGGCGATTGAGCCAAATTCACCCGGTTGATTTGGGCGGAATGTTGGTCGACGGTTTGATTGATCAGGTTGGCATTGACCCCGAAAAGGTCGACGATCTAATTTTTGGTTGTGTCTCGCAAAACAGTGAGCAAGCCGGTAATGTCGCTCGCAATGTTGCTCTGGCTTCGAAGCTGGGTGAGTCTGTACCCGGTGTGTCCGTTGATCGCCAGTGTGGTTCCGCCCAACAGGCGATCCACTTTGCCGCCCAGGCTGTGATGTCCGGTACTCAGGACGTGGTGATTGCCGGTGGCGTCGAGTCGATGAGTCGCGTGCCGATGTTCTCCAATATTTCTGACAGTGCCGAGCAGGGCCGTGGCATGCCGAAAAGTCAGCGTCTCGAAGAGCGCTACCCGGGCATCGAGTTCAGCCAGTTTATGGGTGCTGACATGCTGGCTAAAAAGTATGAATTGACCCGTGAAGAGCTGGATAACTTTGGCTACCAGAGCCACATGAAAGCCCTGGACGCCACCGAAGCCGGTCGTTGCCGTGAAGAGATTCTACCCATTGAGGTGACTCTCGAAGGCGGTATTGCTTTCACCCACGATGCTGATGAAGGCATTCGCGCCAATGCCAACCTTGAAGCCCTAGCGGGCCTTGAGCCCCTGGCCGAGGGTGGCATGATAACCGCTGGTTCTGCCAGCCAGATCAGTGATGGCTCGGCGGCGGTGATGATGGCGAATGCCGACGCGGTGAAAAAATACGGCCTCAAGCCTCGCGCCCGTATCCACACGCTGTCCGTGGTCGGTTCCGATCCGGTCATTATGCTCGAAGGCCCGATTCCCGCGACACAAAAAGCCCTCGAAAAAACCGGTTTGAAGATCGAAGACATCGACCTTTACGAAATCAACGAAGCCTTTGGCTCCGTACCCCTGGCCTGGGCTAAAGCCGTGGGTGCCGATCTCAATAAGCTCAATGTCAATGGTGGCGCTCAGGCCAATGGTCACCCACTGGGTTGCACCGGTGCCAAGTTGATGACCACTTTGTTGAACGAGTTGGAGCGCCGCAAGGGTCGCTACGGCCTGCTGGCTATTTGTGAAGGTGGCGGTACCGCCAACTGCACGATTATTGAAAGGCTCGATAGTTAGTCTTCGTTTAGCGGCATAAAAAAACCCGGCAATCGCCGGGTTTTTTTATGCCTTTTTACAGCGCTGTAATAAAGTTTAACCCGCCGATTCGGGGCGATAAACCTTAATCGGGTGATAGCTTTTTTGATAACCCGGTTGCTTCGACCACGGCACGCCTGCGGTGGTGCCGCCGTCGACGGCGATGGTTTGCCCGGTGACAAAGGTGGAGCGCTCGCCGGCTAACCAACAGGCCATTTGCGCAATGTCGTCGGGCTGGCCAACGCGGGGGATTGGCTGTTTAATTTTGTAGTCGATAGTCGGTGTTTTGTCCTCGCGGCCCACGGTGTTGGTCGACAGGGGGGTGACGATGAAGCCGGGACAAATGGCGTTGACGCGAATATTGTCTTCACCCACTTCCAGGGCGACAGACTTGCTGAGATGCACCACCGCGGCCTTGCCAACAGAGTACAGGTGGGGGGTGTGGCCACACACCAGTGCAGCGACACTGGCGGTATTGATAATGCTGCCACCGCCCTGTTTTTTCATCACCGGGATACAGTGTTTCATGCCCAGAAATACGCCTTTTACCAGCACGTCCATGGTGATGTCGTAATCTTCTACAGGGGTATCTTCAATGGGGCCAATGGCGCCACCAAAGCCGGCATTATTAAACATGCAGTCGAGTCGTCCCCACTCGCTGACAGCCTTGTCGACCGCCGCTTTCACCTGGGCTTCCTGGCTGACGTCGGTTTTTATAAACACCGCCGAGCCCTCAAATTCATCGGCAAGGGCTTGGCCGAGCTGCTCTTGCATATCGGCGATAACCACCTTTGCGCCCTCGCGAATAAATACCCGCACCGACTCCGCGCCGATACCACTGGCACCACCGGTAATGATGGTCACTTTTCCGTCTAACTCACCCATTGGTTTTCCTCATAATTGAATGTATTGGTATTGAAAATTTGGGCGTCGATAGAAGCAGTTTGTCCAGTGGTCGTCAAATTAATATCGCGTCTATAGCGTGAATGAACCGCCGAACCGCTTTGGTTGATGCGGACTCTGTGTCAATATCGAGCCATAAAATAATGATCTAAAGGTGGATGACTTACCTTTGGCGGAGGACTGTGAACATGATCGACAGTGACTACCAAAGTAAGCTGGATGAATGGCAACAGGGCTTGTTGGCCTTTTTATACAGCTTTGAGCGCGAGCAGGAGGACGTCGGCCTTGGCTCTGTTAGCGCCTCACGAGGGCGGCTCAAAAATAACGTCGGTGAATTTTTCTCGGTAACGAGCAAGACCTTGTTTAGTCAGATACCCGATGCTGGTCTGCATGATTTTCATGATGCTCTGGCCAGAGCCAGCCGCTATTTTAGCGATGCTTTCGACACTTTTATGGCGGCCGGGGGTGAGAGCTTTAATCAAAACTTTCTGAAAAGTCGTTTTTACTTTTGCAAAGGGCTGGAGCGCTTATATCACTTGCGGCTTGAGTTGGGGCTGCTCGAACCCTGGTGGTATACAGAGGCTGCCTACGCCTTGAAGAACAGTCTTGACCCCTTGTTTGTTGAGACCGAGCTGCCCGTGGGCTTGATGCATAAGCTGGGTAGTGAAACCCATGCCCCGTATTCGTTGTATGTGCCCGAAGCCTATAACGCCGATTGTGCTCGGCCCCTATTGATTTGCCTGCACGGTGCCTATGGTGCGGGTGAGGAGTTTATCTGGACCTGGATGCGCATTGCCAAAAGTGCGGGTTATATACTGCTGGCGCCGAATTCCATGGATATGACCTGGTCGGTGCTCTATCCGCCCACGGATGTCGATGCCATTAGCGCCGCCTTTGATGAAGTTTGCAGTCAGTACAATGTTGATCGGGACAGGGTCTTCCTCACTGGTTTGTCCGATGGCGCCACGTTTTCCTATTTACTGGCCTTTGCCCGCCCCGAATTATTTGCCGGTGTCGCCCCCATTGCCGGTGAGCTGAGTCAGGTGGCGGACCGCATGTTACGCAAAAAGGCGGCGGGCGATGTGCCCTTTTTTGTTGTTCACGGGGTTAAGGATCATATTTTTGCTATTCGCTCGGTGCGCAGTACCTGCGGTTTGTTGGAGCATCTGGGTTACAATTTACGTTTTGACGAGCTGCCCGATTGGGGCCACGCCTACCCCTATCGCATTAACGAGCAGCGAGTGTGGCCCTGGATTGACGCACTGGCCTCGAACGACCCCCTTGCAACGACCAGAGAAAAGAGCTAACGATGAAGGTACATGTTGATTTGTGTTTGATCCCCATGGGTGGCGATGTCTCGGTCTCAGCTGAGGTGGCAGCATGCCAGCTGATTTTTCAGCGTGCCGGCTTGAGTCATCAGCTTCATGCCTTCGGCACTAACCTAGAAGGTGAGTGGGACGAGGTGATGGCCGCCGTCAAAGCCTGTCATAGTAAGGTGCATCAGTTGGGCCGGGTGCGTGTCAGTTCTACCCTGAAAATTGGTACCCGCACAGACCGCGAACAAAGCCTCGGCGATAAAGTCGAAAGTGTGATGGCCAAGATTTAAATCCGCTAGTTTATATTTTTTTTCATTTCCCCTGTTATTTTATGGAGTTAAATAATGTCGCGAATATTACTGGCTAGTTTGTTTTTTTTCGTCTCCCTACTGAGTGCCGGGAGCCTTCGGGCGGCGAGTATTGTCGACCAAGAGATATTGCAAAGCCCCGACCGAACGCCGGCCTTTGTCGAGCGAGATGTCTATCGCCACCCGGCACAAACTCTGGACTTTTTTGGTCTTAAAGCCAATATGACCGTAGTGGAAATTTGGCCCGGTGGCGGTTGGTATACGGAGATACTGGCAGCCTCGCTGGCTGAGGGTAAACTGTATGCCGCCCACTTCAGCAAGGATTCTAAACTTAAATATTTTGTTAAATCACGGCTGTTTTTTGAAGAAAAAATGAAAGCTTACCCGGAGGTTTATCACGCCGTAACGATGGCCGAGTTTAGCCCGAAGATGAATCAATTGACCGTGCCCGACGGCACTGCCGACATGGTGCTGACCTTTCGCAATGTGCATAACTGGTTGCGCAGTATTAATGAGGCCGAAGCTTTCGCACTGTTTTATCAGGCCCTAAAGCCGGGTGGCGTACTGGGTGTGGTTGAGCATAGAGCGCAAGCGAACAGCGACTGGGAGAGCATGAAGGAAAGTGGTTATATGACCGAAGCCTATGTCATTGCTCTGGCTGAAAAGGCCGGCTTTGTACTCGATGCCAAGAGTGATATTAACGCCAATTCTAAAGATAGTGCAGACCACCCGAAGGGGGTTTGGACCCTGCCGCCCACCCTGCGTTTGAAAGACGAGGATCGCGCTAAATATGTAGCCATTGGTGAGAGTGACCGGATGACCCTGCGCTTTATAAAACCGGATACCGCGAACAGCACGGCGCATAGCCAATGATGGAGGTCCCGGCTGCCAATTTAGCCCCCGAGACCCTGCGTGCGATTATCGAAAGCTACATCGTGCGTGAGGGTACCGACTACGGTGAGGCCGATTACAGCCTCGACAACAAGGTGGACCAGGTGAAGCGCCAGCTTGAGCGCGGCGAGGTGCTGTTGATGTGGGACGAGGTGCTGGAGAGCTGTAACCTGATTACCAAAGCCCAGTGGCAGCGCTATTTAGCGGAGAGTAAAGCGGAGTAAGCGCCGTGCGATAAGGGCTGCTAGGGGCTTGGCAGAGCCCGCGCTCAACGCTTGCCGAGGAGTTCGCTATAGAGACGCTCATAATCGTTGGCCATGCGCTCAACATGAAATTTTTCCACTACTCTCTGGCGGGCATTGTTGCCGATGGCACTCAGTTGCTCGGGTGTTTGGCGGGCGATCAGGGTAATCACTTCACCAATGCTCCGAGTATCTTCGGGTTCAATTAACCAACCACAGCTACTATCGCCAAGCACCTCCTTCATACCGCCCCTGTTTGAGGCGAGGGCCGGTAGGCCGGAGGCCATGGCTTCGACCAGTGCCAAACCAAAGCCTTCGCGCAGAGATGTCAGCACAAACACATCGAGGTTTTGCAAGAGGGTGGCGATATCTTTTCGATAACCCAAAAAGACAATCTGCTGTTCGAGGCCCAGTGCCTTGACTTGATCTTTGAGTTCTTGCTCGAGGGGGCCGGTGCCAATGATGACCAGGGCGATGTTGGATTCGCTTTGGCAGGCGATGGCAAAGGCCTCGATCAGGCGGCGGTAATTCTTCACCTCGGCGAGGCGGCCAATAGTGCCGAAGAGGCGTTTACCGGCGAGCTGTGCGCCGAATAGCGACTCTCTGCGAGCCGGCGTCGATGTGGCCGGATTTTGCCGCTTTGAGAAGGGTTCGGGGTCGATGCCATTCTGAATCGCCAGTACCTGGTTGGGGTCTAATTTCCAACTCATGGCAATCAGGTCTTCGGCACAGGTTTTTGATACACAGACGAGCTTGTCGAGGCGCTGAAAACTCAACCAGTTCAACAGTCGTCGCGAGGGGCTGATTCTGCCATTGACGATGCCGTGCAAGACACCAATGATGCGCGGCTTTCTGCGTGCGAGTGCCGCCGCCCCGACACCAATGGGGATGGTGCGTCGAAATTGACAGGCCAGCAGGTCGACGCCCTCTTCATCAATCAATTTTGCCACCGCGCGCAGGGTCGAGGCTTGAGTCCAGTTCAGGCGTTTTTTGTCGAGCTCAAGATAAACCGTGCGCTCGACCAGCGTGTCGAGAGGGTTCTGGCCGTCCGGTTTGCCGCTGAGGTAGCAGACGATGGTGCGAATTTGTTGCCGCTGATCGGGCACCATGGCGTCGAGTAGCGGATAGCTACCTTTGTAGCTCTTAACAAGTTGCAGGAGGGTGTGACTCATGGGCGCATGATAGCGTCTCCGCTTGGCGATGCAAACCGACACGGCGGGTTTACATAGGGCTAGCCTTGAAACTAGGCACCTGGCCCCTCAGTGATCCGCTGAAGGGTGGTTTTATGCGGTGCCCGAGACCCTCTTTCTTCATGCACACAACATTTGAAGGCTGTAGCGCTTGAAAATGCTGAAATCGCCCCTATCTAGAGTCTGCACCGTGGCGTGTCTGGTACCAGCTCGTCGGGCGATCGATGCGTCAGCGGACGGCACAGAATTTCTGCTTAAACCTTGAGTGTTTAAGCGCTTTAACCCCATTTGTAATGACAATCAGGAGACCACCATGTCTACCACTCAGCAAGCCGAAACCATGGGCTTTCAAACAGAAGCCAAGCAGCTACTGCACTTGATGATTCACTCCCTCTACAGCAACAAGGATATCTTTCTGCGTGAACTGATCTCCAATGCCTCGGATGCCTGCGACAAGCTGCGTTTTGAAGGCCTGCAGCAGCCCGAGCTACTGGAGGGTGGTGATGAACTGGTGGTCAAGATAGAGCTCGATGCCGAGGCCAATACGGTGACCATTACCGATAATGGCATCGGCATGAGTCGCGACAATATTATTGCCCACCTGGGCACTATCGCCCGCTCCGGCACAGCTGAGTTTTGCAGTGCCCTGAGTGGCGATGAGAAGAAAGACTCTCAGTTGATCGGCCAGTTTGGCGTCGGTTTTTACTCCGGCTTCCTGGTGGCTGACAAGCTGGTGGTTGAATCTCGCGCTGCCGGAGAGGCTGCCGATCAGGCCGTGCGCTGGAGCTGTGACGGCGAAGCCGAGTTCACGGTCGAAAATATTGAGCAGGCCGAGCGCGGCACCAAAGTCATCCTGCACCTTAAAGACGATGCCAGTGAATACGCCAACGACTGGCGCCTGCGCAGTCTGGTGAAAAAGTATTCCGACCACATTGCCGTACCGGTGGAAATGCTCAAGCCGACGCCGCCGCCCGCGGAAGATGAGTCCGAGGAAGATATTGTCGATGTGCCTGAATTTGAGCGCGTCAATGCCGCGACCGCGATGTGGACCCGTCCCCGCAATGAGCTCAGCGAAGAGGACTACATTGAGTTTTACAAGCACGTCTCCCACGATTTCCAGGACCCCCTGACCTGGAGCCACAACCGGGTTGAGGGCAAGTTCGACTACACCAGCCTGATTTACATCCCCAGCCACGCGCCCTTCGATCTCTATAACCGCGATGGTGCCAAGGGTCTGAAACTCTACATTCAGCGCACCTTCATCATGGATGATGCCGAGCAATTTCTGCCCATGTTCCTACGCTTTATCAAGGGTGTGGTCGACTGTTCCGACCTGCCTCTCAACGTATCGCGTGAAATCCTCCAAGATAGCCCCGCCGTTGATAGCATTCGCTCGGCCCTGACCAAGCGCGTACTCGACCAATTGGCGAAAATGGCCAAGGAACAGCCCGACGACTACCTGAAAGTCTGGGAAGCCTTTGGCTCCGTCTTGAAGGAAGGCCCCGCCGAGGACTTTGCCAACAAGGAAAAAATCGCTGGTCTGCTGCGCTTTGCCAGCACCCGTGAAGGTGATGAGTTGGTTTCACTGGCCGACTACGCGGCGAAGATGAAAACCGGCCAGGACAAGATTTACTACCTGATCGCCGAAACTGATATCGCCGCAAGAAGCAGTTCTTACCTGGAAATCTTCCGCAAGCAGGGCATTGAGGTATTACTGCTGAGCGAGCGGGTGGATGAGTGGACCATGTCCAGCCTGCAGGAATTTGATGGTAAGCCACTGCAGGATATTAGCCGTGGTGAACTTGACCTGGGAGAACTGGGTGAGAGTGCTGAAGAGGCCGACAAAGAAGCGACGACCATCAGTGACGATTTGTTGGGCCGTATTAAAACCGTCCTCACAGATCAGGTGGGCGATGTGCGCGCCACCACGCGCCTCACCGAGTCTCCTGCCTGCCTGGTACTGGGCGAGGGCGATGTCGGTCCGCAAATGCGCAAAATTCTCGAAGCCGCCGGTCAGCCCGTGCCCGAGACCAAGCCGGTGTTAGAAATTAACCCCGACCACCAATTACTTGCGCAACTGCAGGGTGAGCAGGACAATGACAAGGTCGAAGACCTGGTGGGCGTGATGTTTGATCAGGCGGTGCTTTCAGCCGGTGAACAGCTGGAAAACCCGGCCTTGTTTGTACAGCGTCTCAACCGTTTATTGTTTAGCTAAACAGGTCGGCTTAACTCTGTATTGAGTTTATGGGGCACAGGGACGTGCCGAAAAACCGTTTTGACGCCGCTGCGAACTTGGCATGGGCGAAAAAATGTCTGGAGAAATTTTGAAAAACAAAAAAATCACCGTACTGGGTGGTGGCAGTTTTGGTACTGCCATAGCCAATATGATTGCCAGCAATGGCCATCCGGTGACCCTCTGGATGCGCGATGCCGGCAATGCTCGCCACTGTATGGCGGTCGGTGAAAATACGCGCTATTTGCCGGGTTATAAACTCGATCCAAACCTGCAGGTCAGTGCCGACATCGACGCTGCCCTGGCGGGGGCCGAGGTGGTTTTTTTCTCCATTCCCAGCAAGGCCTTTCGCGGTGTCTGCCGGCAAGTGGCAGGACTTATCCCGCCACAAACCATGGTAGTGAGCACGGTGAAGGGCATTGAGGGCGAGAGCTTTAGTTTGATGAGCGAGATCCTGGCCGAGGAGCTCGATAACCCGCGTATTGGTGTGATTAGTGGCCCCAACCTGGCCCGGGAAGTTGCCGCTCGGGAAATTACCGCGACGGTGATTGCCAGTGATGAGCCAGCGGTGTGTGAAACGGTACAAGAAATTCTGCAGACCGCCTTCTTCCGGGTCTACGCCAATAGCGATCGCTACGGCGTCGAGCTGGCCGGGGCGCTGAAAAATATCTACGCCATTGCCGCCGGCATGGCCGCATCTCTGGAAGTGGGGCAAAACACCGTAGGTGTGTTGATTACTCGCAGCCTGGCGGAGATGACGCGCTTTGCGGCCCATCTCGGTGCCGACCCGATGACCTTTCTCGGCCTGAGCGGGGTCGGGGATCTGTTCGTGACCTGTGCCTCCGATTTGAGTCGCAACTACCGCATCGGTTATGCCCTGGGCGAAGGTAAGAGTCTTGAACAGGCCATCGAAGAGGTAGGGCAGGTGGCGGAGGGCGTGAATACCACGCGTATCGTCAAACAAAAGGCCGAGCAGCTGGGTATTAATATGCCCCTTGCCAGCGGCCTCTACGATGTGATGTTTAAGGGTGGCTCGCTGCCGCGCGTCCTGCTGCGGGTGATGCTCTCCGAGCAGCCGGATGATGTCGAATTTCGCGTTAACAGCTAAGTGACGAATACTTAGGGGTCTTTATGGAATTGTTTTTTCTACGCCACGGTGAGGCCGAAGCCTACGCCGCCAGTGATGCCGAGCGCCGCCTAACAGCCACTGGTGAAGAGGCGGTGCGCGGCGTGATTGACGCCCGTCGCGAGGCGCTGGCCGGGGTAGAACTTATCGTCACCAGCCCCTATCGCCGCGCCCGGCAAACGGCGCAAATAGCCGCCCACTGCCTGGACTTTGAGCGAGAATTACTGGTCACCGAGCACTTGCAGCCCGGTGGCGACCGGCAAGGCCTGTTTCGTTTTATTGAAACGCTCCAGGCGAACTCGATTTTACTGGTTACCCACCAGCCCTTTGTTGGTAAAGTGTTAAGCCTACTCAGTGGCGACAAGCAATGGTTGGCCACCGGTACGGCCAATCTAGTGGCACTGCAAGCCGAGGCCTTGGTGCCGGGTTTTGCCGATGTTCGCTGGGCGCAGCTGCCGCTTACTGAGTGAGCCGCGTGAACACGCTTGAAATGCCTGAATAAATCACCTGTAGTGAGCATTAACTGCGACCCTCAAAAAAGCCCTTACTCATGACTGCTTCGACACTATCCTCGCTCAATAACATCGAACATCGCTTTGATAACCACGGCATCAATCTTGCGGCCGTGGAGTGGGGCGATCCCGATGGCCTGCCGGTCATCGCCCTGCACGGTTGGCTCGATAACGCCGCCAGTTTTGCGCCCCTGGCGGCAAGGCTGGAGGGCGTCCGTCTGATCGCCCTCGATCTCGCCGGCCACGGCCTCAGTGACCATCGCTCGCTCGATAATACCTACAATATTTGGCAGGACGTTGCCGATGTCTATGCCGTGGTTGAGCAGCTTGGCCTCTCGACATTTGCCCTGCTCGGCCACTCTCGCGGGGCCATGGTGGCGACTCTGACGGCCGGGACCTATCCCGAGCGGGTTAGCCATCTCGGCTTAATCGATAGCTTTGTACCCCAGGCGATCGACGCGGCTGAGCTGCCCGAGCAATTGGCCCTGTCGATCGCCGATAAACACCTGCGCCTGGGCCGTGAACCACGTATCTATGCGACACGCGATGAAGCTATCGCCTCGCGCACCAGTCGCGGTGCAAGCCGCTTGTCAGTGGCAGCGGCCAAGCTTATTGCCGAGCGCGGTTTGCGGGCTGAAGGTGAAGGCTTTCGCTGGCGTGCCGATGAGAAGTTGAAGGTGGCTTCAGAGCTCAAATTAACGCCTGCCATTGTTCAGGCATTTGTGGCACGCATTCAATGCCCGAGTTTACTGTTGCTCTCCGACCCGCAACGAATGGAACGCTTTTACGGTATGGAACAGTATGCACCGGGGCTTGTCGTTGACATCATCGCAGGCAGCCATCACTTTCATATGGAAGAAACCGTGGTGCCCAGCGCCCAGCAATTGAATGACTTTTATCGGACAGCCACGTGAGTAAAGCCATCGCTACACCCTGTATTGGCATCTGCTCATCGAGCATGGGTGACGATGTGTGTCGGGGTTGCCATCGCTTCGCCCATGAGGTGGTCAACTGGAACGGTTATCCCGAAGAGCAGCGCGTTGTGGTGTTTGAAAGGCTGGATTCGCTATTGATTCAGATTCTTAATAACAAAATACAGCTGGTTGATAGTGGCTTGTTAAAGTCAAAATTAACGGCGGCAAACATCACTTTTCGAGCACACAGTGACCCCCACTGCTGGGTTTATGCCCTGTTGAAAAAGACCCGTGGCGAGGGTGTTGACGCGACGGACTGGGGCTTTCGCCTGTTGTCAGCCTCTGCTGATATAGCGTTGCCGCGTTTTTATGAGGCGCTTGAAGGCGAGCTTTATCGTCTCTCCCAGGCCCACTACCAGCGCTACCTTGAGCCGGGTATAGTGGCGGCACGAAACGCAAAAAAAATAGCCAGCAACAATAACTGAGTGGAGAACAACGATGTTTAAACTTTACGGTTTCCCGGTGAAAGTTGACCCTGTTGGAAAAGGGCTTCGAGTTTGAAGAAGTGATTACTCGCCCCAGTCAGGAAGAAGGCTATCTCAGTAAGAGCCCGATGGGCAAGATCCCCTGCCTGGAAGTTAAAGAGGGCGCGCTCACCGAAACCAATGTCATCTTTGATTTTCTCGAAGACCTGTCCTCAGAGGTTCCCCTCTACCCGGAAGATCCCTACGCGCGTGCCAAGGTGCGCGAACTGAGCAAGTCGATTGAGCTCTATCTGGAGCTGGTCACCCGGCAATTACTGGGTGCAGTGTTCTTTGGCGCACCGGCCGATGAGCAGTTAAACGAGAAGGTGAACGCCGAGCTCGATAAGGGCGTGTCCGCATTGAATCGCCTGCTGATTTTTGGGCCCTTCGCCGCCGGTGAGGCCATGAGCTATGCCGACTTCATGCTCTATTACACGGTCACCCTGGGCAACATGGCGACCCAAAAGGCTCTCGGTCGCGACCTCTGCGATGAGCTACCGGGTCTCGCTGCCTGGTTGACCATCATGGATGGCAATCCCCTGGTGCAAAAGGTTAATGCCGACCGCGACGCGGCGCTAAAAGCAATGATGGCATGAGAACCATGGTAATTGTCCTGGAGCAAACTGGATCTTGAGTGATCTCGATGAAATCGCGGCCTTTCTACCCTGTGCGACACCCGATGCCTGGGTAGAGGCCGCCCTACAGAACCAAACCATCCTGCTGATCGACCACGCCAATTGTGAAAAAAAGGCCGCCAGCACCGCCCTCAATTTAATGTTCCGTTATATAGAGCAATATCAACTGCTGCACAAAATGTCGCGCCTGGCTCGTGAAGAGCTGCG
>MAAC01019455.1_pt1 | contig 12809 bp, 9 predicted proteins | sample 1115981 | NCBI WGS metagenome assembly MAAC01 (sample SAMN04961126, study PRJNA320927) | seawater metagenome | isolation source: sample BD02T64 sea water enriched with oil for 64 days | place: USA:Gulf of Mexico | collected 2013-07-27 | reverse complement strand
AGGGTTTATACGGATACCGCATAAAACCTCATTTATTGGCCAAACGTGCCCCCACGATTGCCCCCCCCGACGAACTCCGTCGGTTCACTTACACTCTACCAAATTCTCCCTTGCCCGTAAAGCCCGAAATAGAGATCACATACAACTTTGCCCAGATTAACACATTGCCGATAATGTCATTATTGTGAGTTGTTGAACTCGGCAATGAATGCGTCCGAATCAGCCCTGTCGACGGTCCGATCGCCCCAACTCTGGGCGTTGACTCCCGAAGAATCAACGCCCGAACCAATCACTGCTTTCGCCCGCCGAACCAGAAGTAGAGCGTCGGGAGCACGAAGAGCGTCAGGATGGTCGAGCTGATCAACCCGCCGATGACCACGGTTGCCAACGGGCGCTGGACCTCGGCGCCCATGCCGGTGTTGAGTGCCATCGGGACAAAGCCCAAGCTCGCAACGAGCGCTGTCATCAGCACTGGACGCAATCGAGAGAGACTCCCCTCGATGACGGTATCGCGTGTCGATTTTCCGGATACGACCATCTCGTTGATGAAGGTAATCATCACCACACCATTGAGCACCGCGACCCCAGAGAGGGCGATGAACCCAACGCCGGCACTGATACTCATCGGCATGCCCCGAATCCAAAGCCCGATGATCCCGCCGGTGAGTGCGAGGGGCACACCGGTATACACGATGATCGCGTGGCGCACATTGCCAAAGGCTGTGAAAAGCATGATGAAGATGAGCGAGAGCGCGATGGGCACAACGATCATCAATCGCTGGCGGGCTTTGGCGAGGTTCTCGAACTGACCGCCCCACGTGATGAAGTAGCCATCGGGGAGTTTTACCTGAGTGCCAATTTCCTCTTGAGCTTGGGCAACAAATGAGCCCATGTCACGCCCGCGGATATTAGCTTGCACCACGATCCGTCGCTTTGCATTCTCTCGGCTGATCTGATTCGGGCCTTCCGAAATCTCGATGTTCGCAATCGCTTCGAGCGGGATGTATCGTATCTCCATGCCGCTGTTGTTTGAATCGCCTCCCGTCGAGTGCCCCGTCGATGCCACTTCGGGGAGCGGGATCGGAACCTGCCCGACAAGATCAACCTTGCCTCGAATTTCTTCGGGAAGCCGAACGATGATCGGGAATCGTCGATCGCCCTGATACAACGAGCCAGCTTCTTGCCCGGCGAATGCGATCGAGATCACTTCTTGCACATCATCCACATTGAGCCCATACCGCGCGATCTTTTCGCGATCAATATCTATCGTCAGCACCGAAAGCCCGCTGACCTGCTCGACCTTGACATCGGATGCGCCGGGGATTTCGCCGAGCACTTTGGCGATGTCGTTGCCTGATTTGAGCAGCAGATCGAGGTCATCACCAAAGACCTTGACCGCGAAGTCACTGCGGACGCCGCTGATGAGCTCGTTGAATCGGAGTTCGATGGGCTGGGAGATTTCGAAGTTCTGCCCGGGAATCGTCCCAAGAAACTCTTCAATTTTGCTAGCCAACTCTTCTTGGGTCGACGCGTTCGTCCATTGTTCGCGTGGGTGGAGCATGAGATAGGTATCGCTGACATTGGGCCCCATCGGATCCGTCGCGACCTCGGCCGTGCCTGTGCGCGCAAAGATACTCTCGATCTCATCAGGGAACTCGGCGACCAGTACTTTTTCGAGGTCTTTCTGCATCTCGATGCTTGTGGTGATCCCAATGCTCGGAATACGCGCAGGCTGAACCGCCAACGCCCCTTCGCCAAGCTGAGGCACAAACTCGCTGCCGAGCCCGCTCGCCAGATAGGTCGAGAACGCAAGGACGATCGAAGCAACCCCAACAGTCAACCAGCGAAACGCGATCGCTCCATTGAGCGCGGGCTTGTAGACCACCTTGATCCACCGAATGATAAAGCTTTCTTTTTCAGAGAATCGCCCGCGGAGGAACACCGCGCAGGCTGCGGGAATAAATGTAAAGGTCAGGACCAACGCGCCCGCGAGTGCCATCAGCACAACCAACGACATCGGCTTGAACATTTTCCCTTCGATCCCGGTGAGTGTCAAAATCGGGAGGTACACGATCATGATGATCAGGATGCCAAAGAGTGTTGGCTTAGCAACTTGTTTGCCCGCCTTTGAAATGACAGCGAGCCGTTCATCGCTGGTGAGTCTTCGTCCTTCTCGCTCTTGCTCTTCGGATGCTCGTCGGACAATGTTTTCGACAAACACCACCGCGCCATCGACAATAATTCCAAAGTCCACCGCGCCCAAACTCAGCAGGTTCGCGCTGACCTTGTTCTCGACCATGCCAGTGATTGCCAAGAGCATCGAGAGCGGGATCGCGCACGCAACGATCACGGCTGCCCGCAGATTCCCCAGGAGCAACAACAAAATCACGACCACAAGAATCGCACCTTCGACAAGGTTCTTCTCGATGGTGTGGAGCGTTGCATCGACCAAATAGGTCCGGTTATAGAGTGTTTTGATTTCGACATTTTGGGGGAGCGTTTTTCGAATCTCGCCCATCCGCTCGTGCACATCCTCAGATACGGTTCGGCTGTTTGCGCCCAGGAGCATCATCGCGGTACCTACGACTACTTCTTCGCCATTGTGTGTGCCTGCACCGGTGCGGAGCTCATTGCCGATCATGATATCGGCAACATCGCGTACATACACCGCGACGCCGTCAACGCTTTTGACTTTGATCTGTTCAATATCTTCAATGCTCCCGATCAAGCCGGTCGCGCGCACAAGGTATGCTTCGCCGGCATGCTCGATGTACCCGCCGCCGGCGTTGGAGTTGTTGTCCGCGATCGCCTGCATGATGTCGCGGAGCGTCAACCCATACGCCATGAGTTTGGCCATGTCCGGATTAATGTGGTACTGTTGCTCGTAGCCGCCGATGCTGTTGACCTCGGTGACACCCTTGACGGTGCGCAGCTGCGGACGGATGATCCAATCTTGAACCGTTCGCAAATCCTGTTGGGTATACTCGGTGCCGTCTGGCCTGGGCCCGACCGCCTCGACCGACCACATATAAATCTCACCAAGCCCTGTAGAAATAGGGCCCATCTGAGGCTCGGCCAATCCGGCGGGCAACGAATCTCTCGCTTCGGTCAGGCGTTCGCCAACCAACTGGCGCGCCCAGAATATGTCGGTGCCGTCTTCAAAGACGACCGTCACCTGCGAGAGCCCATAGCGAGAGAGCGAGCGGACCATCTCGACCTTGGGCAACCCGCCCATCGCCCATTCGATAGGGAAGGTGATCTGTTGTTCGATTTCTACCGGCGAGAGCGCGGCAACATTGGTATTGATCTGCACCTGCACATTGGTAATGTCAGGCACGGCATCAATCGGGAGCTTTGTAAAACTGTACACGCCGATGCCAGCGATGGCGATGGTCGCCAAGAGCACGATGGCACTCTGGCGGATTGAAAACTCAATAACTTTGTCGAGCATGTCGTCCTCCTTAGTGTTGGTGCCCGGCGGAGCTCTTGCCGAGCTCTGCCTTCATCAAGAAACTGTTGACTACAACGATCGGCGTACCGATCGCTACATCATCGCCGAGCAGTTCGACGAGCACATCGCTTCTTCTCCCGAGCGTCACCGCAACGGGTTCGATCCCATCGGCGTCTTGAATAAATACCACCGTGTTACCCTCATAGGTTTGGACCGCATCAATCGGCACGACGCGATTGGCGTGCGAACTGTCCGTCTCGACGCGAACGGTGACGAAAACCCCTGGTCTCCATGCCCCATCTTGGTTATCGAGCACCACACGGGCCGCGATTGTGCGGGTGGTTTCTGAGACAATCGCGCTGATGTAATCAACCACACCCGACGCGACTTGTTCGTTCACCCGCACTGTCACATGCTGACCCTCTTCGATCATCCCAGAATACTGGGAATAGATCGAGATGTTGAGCCAGACCGTGCTCAGATCTGCAATGGTGTACACCGATGCATTTGTCCCGACCATTTCGCCGGGTGTGATGTGCTTGGTGACGATGCGCCCGCTCATTGGGGCTGCGAGTTCGTATCGCGCGACATTCGCGTCAGGTTCCGTTGCGATCCCCTCGACCTGTGCTTGTGATAGACCCAGCAGGTGTAATCGCCGCTCTGCGTTCTCGACACCCGACGTCGCGATCATCGCGGACTGTTGCGCGTCTTGTATTTTGAGCCGAAACGAAAAATCAACATCTTCAAACGCGGCCATGTATTGGGCTTGTGCGCTATGGAAGGATTCTTCGGCTGCCACAAGATCGGCTTGGGTCGAAAGCCCCTTGGTGTTGAGTTCTTGTTCGCGGGCGAAGTTGGCACGACCTGCTTTCATCTGGGCATACGCCGAGAGCAGCCGACCCTTGTTTTCGCCGATCAATAACCCAGAAACATCATTTCGCAACGCATCGAGTGTTGGTTCGTCGCGGAGCACATCCAGAAGCTTTTCCGTGTTCACGCTGATGGTTTCTTGGCGGTCAAGCTCGCTATCTGCGATCAACTTGCTCTGGATAGATTGCAAAAACGCGATCTTTGCTTCGCCGAGCTCGGGGCTCTCGAGCACCGCGAGCAAGTCGCCAGCTACAACATTGTGCCCGAGGAAACCTTCAACCGCTGACACAATCCCCGGAACGCGAGGCGTCACATGCACGACCGTGTCAAGGTTCAACCCGACCTCTGCCGGGAGCATCACATGCGTCGCGATCTGGCCGCCGCCCAGTGGCATAATCACCACGCCGGCGAGCCTGAGTTGCTCGGCTGACAACCTGACGAGATCCTCGTGCCCACCTTCTTCGCCTTGATCGCCTTCTTCACCATGGTCATCGTGATCGTCGTGTTCGGCTTGATCTGAATGGTCATCGTGCCCGCTATTGTTACTGCACCCGCCGCTGGAGCACATCGCAGAGGAAAGGATGGCGAGCAGGAAAAGTCTTTGGATATTCATTGGTTTGCCTCCGCTTGAGGATGATCGTCTTGGCGAGCATTACGCCAAGGAGCATGTGTTTGAGTGAGTTCGTTGAGCAGTACCGATGCGTTGTGCAGGTGCTCGAGCGTGTTGATATATGCGATCCGCGATTCGATCACCACCTGCTGGGCGTCAAGCAAGCGAAGATAATCCGCCTTGCCGCTCTTATACGCCTGGCGTGTCAGATCGAGTGTCAGCTCGGCCTTTGGCAACAACTGATTCTGGTATCGGATCGATGCGGAATGCGCCGATTGGTACGCAGACCACGCGTGGGATACTTCAGCGAGCAGTTCGACCTGCACATTCTTGAGATCAGCCGACGCGGACAATCGCTCGGCGAGCGTCGCCCGGATCTCGCCTTGGTTGCGATCAAAGATCGGGATCTCGATCCCAAGCCCAACATCGACCGTTGATTCATGATCGATATCAGAATACCGTGGCCCGATCGACGCGACAAGGTTGGGCATCGATTGCGACTTGGCGAGTTGGTGCGATCGTCTTGCCCGCTCGATGGCGATGCGTGCCAGCGACACTCGGCTGTTGGCTTTGATCGCTGCCGATTGCAACGATTCAAGGCTCGCCAATATCGGCAACCGATCCGCTGACGAAACCAAATCAAGTTTGATCGAACCATCGCTTCCAATCACTAAACCGAGCGCTCGCATGGTTGCGTTCGCATCGAGCCGAGCTGCATCGAGTTCGATCATCGCTTGCTCATACACGACCTCGGCGCGGAGTTGATCGGGCTTGGTCGCCGACCCTGCCTCGACGCGGGCGGTTGCTGCGTCGAGAAGCTGCAAGGCCAGCCCCGCGAGTTCTTCTCGCATGACGAGCCTTTGCTGGGCGGATACCCCGGCAAAGTACGCCCGTGTCACACTCGAGGCGATCGCGAACTCCTCTGCAATAAACCGTGCCCGGGCAGCCGACCGATCAGACTCGGCGACATCGCGTGCACGATCGAGCTTGCCACCAAGGACGATCTCTTGTTCGATGACATACGCCGTCTCGCCCCATTCCCCATCGTCCGACCCGAGCGCTTCGCCCTCGAAGTTCAACGATGGATTCGGATAGAGCCCTGCTTGGAGCACACGCCCCGACGCCGCATCAATCTGATACCCCGCCGCCCGCAGGCGCGGGCTGTTACCAATCGCGATCCGAACAGCATCTTCAACACTGAGCACGTCGAGTGATTCGAGACCAAATGCTGGGAGGGAGTGCTCTTGATCTGGAGCGTGCGCTATATCACGATCTAGTTCGCCATAGCGATCTTGGAGCGACCTATAAACCGGATCATCCCAACGATGATCCAAAGGCCCAGCACAACCGCCAACCAAAGCCGCACCGAGTGCAGCCAACAACCATTGATTCGTATTCATAAGTACACCAAATAACTTGAGAGTCAGAAAATCTGCGACGAAGTCACAGCACAAGCAAGGTTTTTATTTGGTTTTATAAAACAAGTACAGTTGTACGAATCGCCAATCGGCACCCGCTGCGTGCAACAGAATCAATCAAACCCGTCGACTGACCCATCGCGATGAGCGAATCCGTATCCATCGACGATGACAGTGTTGCAATCACATTCGTAGGCACAAAGTCAGTTGAGACTCTTTGTCCGATCCTGCGCGAACTCGAAAGCGTGTAGGTCAGCCCGTAGAGCTCATCTTCGCAAGATGTCTCCGCGCACAAACGCTGCGTTGACAAGCTATCGGGATCATCACCCAAGCCGCACGGAGCTGCGTCATTGACGCCGCACGAGTCTTCGCCGATGAGTTCGACATGCGTTGATCCGCCCTCGTCGTGACAGATCATGATCCGCCCGTGCCCGATCACGACAACAAACAACTGGGCAGCAATCAGTGCCCATGCGAGGACGAGTTGTTTGTATCCGTTGCTCATTGGTTGTTCAAAGTGTAGCCGACCATCATTGATTAACTGATCGAGAGCCAATTTACTCTACGTACTCGGCGAAACCGGCTCCGATCAACACCCTACCAATATCAGTTCGTGTTCCACAGCGTGTCGAAATCAACAACCTCGCCGTCAAGCGGCTCTGCAAACGCCATGGCGTCTGATTGAGTCAGGAACGATGCGATGTTTGAAGCCATCGGCGTGTGCAACTGATCGGACTGAACAAACCATGCGTCAGCCATGTGCATCCATTCGTTTGACCCATGATCGTGGCTCCACCGATCGACGATGGTCAGTTCGGTGTGTTTGGATTCAAAGATCATCTGGCAGTTGAAATCATCGAAAATCTGAGGCTCGTTCCCGCGATCAGCTTCGATGATCGTTGCCGTCGCGAATCGTTCGTCAGAAACAATCATCCCGCACTCGGCACAGATCGAATCACCGAACCGAACGCTCGGCGGGCCGTCGTTGGTTTCTGAGCCGCAACCCGCCAATACAACGACACCGACAATACTCCCCAAGCCAACCAATCGAATGATGTTCATACCGAGCCTCGTTTCGAGAAGATCACCAATGCGATGAGCAAAGGCACCGCTGTCCACACCCCGAGCACCAACGCCAGAATCCAGGGCAGCGCACCGCCGAAGGTTTGCGATGCGTACATGCCCACCGGCCCGAGCACATCGAGCGATGCGTTCATGTTCACAATGACCGCCATCTTAAACGCTTGAAGCGGGTTCATGACGCCAATGGCGAACACTTCTTGCACGCGGAGCTTGAACAGAATCGTGCCGGCCATGAGACCGAGATCGCTCAAAAAAACAAGGATCAACCACGCGAACAAACCAAGTCCGGTCGCGACACCCGATCGCCGAGACATGACCGAGAGCAGCATGCCGACCGAGAGCATCGCGAGGGCTAAGCCGCAGGTGAAGATGACAAGCATGACGAATGCGCTGATGCCCACGCCGCCGACTCGCCAGGCGAGCACGCCGGCGCTGAGTCCAAATCCGATACACATCGAACAGCACAACGCGATGGCGAGACCGATGTATTTGCCGAGCAAGAGTTCGACACGCGAGATCGGTTGGGCGAGCAGATAGAGCAGCGTCCCGCGTTCGCGTTCGCCCGCGATCGATCCCGCGCCCGCGATCAGCGCCATCAATGGCACGACGAGCATAATCAGATTCAAAAGCCCGGCGGTGGTTCGGCTGAATCCCGCGAAGCCGTGCGAGCCCGAGCCCGCGAGCGACATAAACGAAACCGCTACGGCGAGCACCGTGAATGCGACTGTATACAAAATAAACCATCGGCTCGAAATCGCATCGCGGAACTCTCGTCGAGCAAAGGCGATCACGCTCGATACGCCAGAAAGATGCGAACCAGATTCGATCATCGTAGATTCAGTGCTTGTTTCAATTGGAAGTGTGGTCATGAGTGATCTCCCTGAACCTCTTCGAGGATTTCAAAGTCGCGGACCTCGATCTCGGCCTTGGCCAACACCGAAACAGGCTCGGCCTTGCGGTTGCGAGGCACCGAGACACACAACCCATTGCCATTGAGATTGACCGCATGCCCCGCATCTCGAAGCACGGTTGCTGCGGTTTCTTCGGTGCCCATGCTCAGGTACAAACGCATGGTCTGGATACGCGATTCGGTCGGCCAGAGTTCCGAGGGCGTGATGTCCTTGATGAGCTTGCCCTTCTCCATCACCAATACACGACCCGCGAGCGAGAGCACCTCGTCGGGGCGATGAGATGCGAAAAGCAGTGTCTTGCCATCATCGCGGAGTTGGCACAAGGTGTCAATCACCTCGCCACGCCCTGAAGCATCGAGATTCGATGTGGGTTCGTCGAGCACAATGATCGGCGGATCGGCGATGAGCGCGATGGCCAATGCCAGGCGTTGTTTCATGCCGCCGGAAAGATCGCGCAGGCGTTTCTTTTCGTGACCTTGCAATCCAACCTTGGCCAATGCAACCGCTGCACCCTTGTGGCTTACCTTGCGAAGATTCGCAAAGAACATGATCGAAGAACCGAGCTTGGCGTCATCATGGAACGCGAGTTCCTGAGGCACATACCCCACAAACGATCTCGCCCGCTTGCCGTGCTTGCGCACATCGATGCCGTGAATCGAGACCGTTCCTGTTGAAGGAAAGATGCCCAGCAAGCTGCGGATGAGCGTGGTCTTGCCAGCGCCGTTGCTTCCCCACAGAGCGATCGACTCGGCTTTGCCGAGTTCAAATGAGAGATCGTCAACCGCGACGACATTCCCAAACTTCTTTGTCACATGTGATGCTTTGATCATACGAATACTCTCTGTGAGAGGTCAGAATCTGAAAGAACCGGTAGGCAGGGTTGGCGTGCAATCAACCACCCGCTGATAACTGAGATCAATAGTAAGCCCGCTGCGAAACCAACCATCGGCAACCGCGATGTTTGGTGCGAACTCACCAACAAATCCAACTCAGGTGGGCGCGCGAGCGGCGAATGGTCGACAAATATAGGCATTGGGCTCAGCTCAGGGAATGCCCGCGCAGTAAGCTCAATTGCTTGCTGCGCGGGACTATGAAGAAAAATCCTTAAGTTGGGTTGGCGAGCGAGCAGCGACCGGAACAAACTCCGAGGCTCGTGCGGAAAATCACCAACACCATCGTTGTCCTGATCGAACCCTGAATAGTCCGACCAGAAGTTCCCCACGCCATCAGCAGAGAACTCGTTGAGCATCAACTGCCCACGCCCATGCACCGTCACCTGCTCCTCGTTTTCGAGGAAGGAGTTGTGGGTGATGACATTGTTGTGGGTGATCGGTGTTGAGAGCATGCCGATCTCGTTGAAAGCGACTTTATTGTTCTTGATGATTCCAAACGAATCGACCGAAGAGGGCGAGTTGTCGATATACATCCCGACCCGGTTGGCGAGCAGGGCGTTGTTCTCAACGGTGATCGCATCGCAGTCTTTGAGCCCGATGCCGTACCCGCTTGTTCCTCGGTTGTTGATGATCGAGTTGCCCACAAGATGGATGTTGTTGGAGTACATCAAGTAGATGCCGACCGAGTTGGATGTGAGCTCATTATCTCGAAGCGTGGTGTTGTGCGAGTACATAAAGTGCAACCCGTAGCGAGAGTTGGTTACGACGTTCCTTGCCACCGAGAGGTCTTCAGAATACCAGAAGACCATATCACGGACCGCGTCGATGGTGTTGTCTTCAACAATCGTGTTGTGGCTCCACCACAAGCGGATCCCATCGCCCCGCCGACCGAGTTTGAGCTCTTTGCCTATGACTGTGTTGTATCGGATAATCGAATCACCCGCCGGGCGAAGATCGATCCCGAAGTACACATCTTCGAGGCGATTGTGCTCGATGATCACAGGCCCTTGAAAAGCCCGAATGCCCGCAGGCTCTTGATCAACCGTCGAACCAGAGTTCTTGATTGTAAACCCTCGAAACTCCACATCACCAACCGCGATTTCAACAACCGAACCCTTGCCCAGCCCGTCGATAGTCACGAGCCCCTTGCCTTCGAGCACGATTGCTTTTTCGATTCGCAAGCTGCCCTCATAGACACCCTCGGGCACAACCACCGTCGAGCCCGGCTCGGCGGATTCAATCAGCCGAGCGATCTCATCGGAAGACCGAGGCGTGTCTTGTGCATGAGCGCCAAACACCGCAGCAAGGAGTACACACAAGCCCACGATGTATTGTACTTTGAGCATGGTCAAGCCGCGGCCTTCTTTGCGGCGTTCTGAGCCTTGACCAATGGTGAGTACGCACGCCAGTGGAAGAACAACGCGACAATCATGAATCCTGACGCGATCGTTGAAAGGATGAGGCCCGGGCCGGGTCGAGCGATGGTCTCGAACTGTCCGATGAATCCGCTGCCCAAGATTGGTGGTACAAATGGTTCGATTGAGTTGGACAAAGGCGCATCTTGATCCAGGTTCATACCAAAGTGGCTCATCCAAAGATAGAGATCTATAAGGAACACCGCTGGGAAGGTAAGGACAGGAAGCACCAAAATCACGGTCCATCGGCTATGAATCCAACTCGCAAACTCAAGCATCACGACAAAAAGGATCATGATGTAAACGCCGACGGTTCGTTCAATTTTCGCTGCTTCTTCGAGTGGACGCATCCCGATGTAATGGTTCAGGCTATTGATCTCGCCAACATCGCCGGCGAGATGATTCACATACGCAACGAGATGGAGATTCTCAGGGTATTGCGGTGCAACGAGTTCCATGCTCCAGAATGGTACAAAGAGCGCGACCAAAAGAAGCACGCGTGCGATCAGCAACAAGAACTTTGGAGCACCGTATCGAAAACTATGTTTTTCAAGCTCGGCATGATCTACACGTGGGCCGACGATATGACTGATAAAGCTCATCTGATTCTGTCTCCTAGGTGGGGCTCTCCTGCGTGGAGCCCGACAGTGAAAACGCTTGGGCGAGCGTTAGCACGCCCAAGCATGATATATGTTTGAAGAGCCGATTTACTCGTTTGGCTCAACCATAAGGTAGCCCATCATTTCCAAGTGAAGCGCTGAACAGAACTCGGTGCAGTAGAACGGGAAGGTACCCGCAACATCTGCAACGAACTCGATTGTCGCTGTTTCACCGGGCTCAAGACTCAGTGTGATGTTGTACACCGGGATCGAGAAGCCGTGGGTCGCGTCAACAGCACGCTCGGTGTTGGTGATGCGCCAGGTGACAGTGTCACCCTGCTTGACGGTGACATGCTCAGGAGTAAAGTGACTCCGAACCGCGGTCATAAAGACCTCGACCTCGTGATCACCCTTACGCTCGACTCGTTCCATCTTTGGACGCGGCGCCCAAGGATCGACCGACTGGGTATGCGGATCCCAACCGATTTCTGGGTAGACCGACCATGGGTGGAGCTTGTCCGCCTTGATGATCTGAGCATAGTGAGGCTCGCCGATGCCCAAAGGCATGTCGTAGATCACTGGCATATCGGTGCCCTGCTTGGAAATATCCAAGAGCTGGAAGTTCTGTGGGAGCAATGGACCAACGCCGATGAACCGATCAACAGCCCACTTGTTGTACGCAACAAGGTACTTGCCGTCAGGGCTGACGGTGTCGCCTTCAGCTGCACCAAGGTGACCAATGTTGTAATGGACAGGTGTCTTGGTGACGAGTGTCCAATCTGGTTCTGGGTTGAGATCGCTATACGCCCCGCCCAATGTCCAACGGGCAACCGCTGAATCAAGGAACAGTGAGGTATAGGCGTAGCCGTCAGGACCGAACTGGGTATGTAGTGGGCCAAGACCAACCTCAACCTGTGCTTCCATAACCGCATCGAAATCGAGGACAGGGACGCCGAACTCATCATGACCCGAGTAGGTCTTGTTGGCGATTGCCTTCTTGATCTTGGCGAACGAGTAGATGGTGGTGTGTGGATCGAGCTTGCCCGAAACCACGATAAAGTCACCCTTTGGAGACACATCGACGCCGTGCGGGCTTCGTGGCTCTGGGGTCAGGTGAAGCAGACCCTCAGCGATCGCTGTTTCGAGCGAGATCACTGGGAAGTCTTTGATCATGGTGAAATCACCAGCCTGGAAGACCTTCTCGGCCTTTTTCCAGTTGATGATGTGCAGGTAGTCAGTCGCGTTCATGCTCACACCGGCTTCGAACGGCGGGTTATTCTGACCTTCAACGCCAAAGCCGCCGGTGGCGAGTTCGGTGTTGATTGAGTTGAGGAAGAAGTATCCATCACTCTCAAGCTTGCCACAGTCGGCGATGTCCTGCCAATATGGTGGCAGTTCGATCGCGAATGATTTACTCACATCGAGACGCCCCTTCTTGCGATCAAACTTCCACATGGTGGTTGCACCGCGGAAGTTTTCTTTCCACTCGCTCATCGGAGCGTAGTCCGAGCCCCAAGGCACATTGTACTGAGCGGTTTCAAAGACATAATCCGTGTTTG
>MAAC01000793.1_pt1 | contig 12823 bp, 15 predicted proteins | sample 1115981 | NCBI WGS metagenome assembly MAAC01 (sample SAMN04961126, study PRJNA320927) | seawater metagenome | isolation source: sample BD02T64 sea water enriched with oil for 64 days | place: USA:Gulf of Mexico | collected 2013-07-27 | reverse complement strand
TTCTCGACCACTTTCTTCCTCTATGGAAAAGATATAGCAATTCTGAAACCTCTCCCCATTCTTTCGAATGTTTTTTTTCTTCTGTTTTCTTGTAAATATATCGGATTGATTCTCGAAGCCTATCAGTCCAAGTGTCATAATCGTTAAAAATTTTGTTTGGAACATTCCATACCAAACATTCCAATAGAAATGAAGTAATATCATCATCTACATCAATTCCGTCTTCAATCATTTTATAACGCAATTTTTTGTGGATACGCGTTAGTCGCTTAAATCTTCTCGATGTTTTTGAATTTTTATCTTTACCGTTTTTAATGTGCTGCTCAGGAAAATTTTCAAGTGCAGAACCTTCATCTGTGTAAAATTTAGCTCCTTTTAAAAATGTTCCATCTTTATTATATCTCCTAAGCTCCCAAGTAGGAACTACATCAGTTTCTACTCTATAACTATTGGCTAATACAGTAATACACTTATCATCTCTATCTACCGAATCATCACCAAATTTATTAATTAGTGCTTTTTCTACATCATCCTTAAATTCATCAAAACTGTAGCTTGGAGCTGATAGTTTATCCAGTCCAATATCTGATTCTACCGTATCATCAGGAAGCTCGAAGTAAAACCCTCCAGTATATTGAACATTAATATCGATATCGCTATTAACTTTAACGTTAGTATCATTGGCATACGACCCTTGTCCAAATACTCTTGTTAATTTTGAATTTAAATTTTCATCTTCACGGATAGCATCTTTAACCATTCTCTCCGCATTATTGAGTTTTGATTCTTCTGTATCACTAGGTGGTTTTCTCCAATTATTTAATGTCTCTTCTGAAATTTTTGGCATATTAGTATTTAGTATTATATTCTTTAATTAACCTGGCTAATCATTGACTTGCTGAATATCAGTAGCCAAAAGACAATGTCATAATGCCAAGAACGTCATTTTGAAACAAAATAAAATACGGTTTCCCGTAAGTTTAATATATTAACTATGGAGTTTATTGTGAAGAATTTGAATAGTAAATATACTGTTTTTTTCACAGAACTCGTTTTAATTAAGTTCTATCAATAAGCGCTTCATAAATTAGATATCGAAGGTATTCCTTAGCATCAATTTCCAATCCTTCAAGCAACATAAGTTTATTAAATGTTTCTAGTAGTTGTGTTGTGGACTTAATATCCCTTAAGAGTATTTTTTTAAGCTCCTCTTTACTTCTTTTTATATCAACTGTGGTAGAATTCTCAATTTTACTTCTTACCAGATGTAAAATTTGATTGTGTTTTTTTATTTTAGATATTGACTTTATATCCTCAAACATAGTTTGAAATATTTCCTTGGATTTTGCAAAACCTTCTAAATTCTTAAAAGCTCTATCTGGTCCAGTTCCATGGGTAATGGATAAAACCTTAGATTTAACATCTTTAGGTTTAATAAAAAGGCTTTGATCGTTATCTTTTGAGTCCTTAAAAGAAATTGAGCAGACATTTGAAAACCTAAGCGCTTCTCTTTTTATTTCATCATTTGAAACTTGAAGCGTATTCTCTAGAAAACCAACTCCTTTTAGTTCTTTTAACTCTGAAGTTTTAAAGAAGATTCTTATAAATGATTCATTAAATTCACAGGAGTGCAAAAAATATTTTATTCCAGAGGTTTTTGTTTCGAAATGAAGTTTTAATAGAGCGATAACGAGTGTTATACTATTGTCATAATTATAGTATCTACCTTCTGACACTATCGCTCTTATGTAAAATTTATCTTCATCTAAATCATGAATCAATCTATATTTACGAACATGTTCCTGTCTAGATTTAAGTAACTCTAAATTTTGATCAAGGATATCACCATAGCCCTTTTTAATAAGATTTCCAGCGTACTTATCTATATCATATAGGTTTGAGAAGAAGTCTCTTTCTCCCGAATGTATGGGTTTTGCATAAATAGTTTCCTTGTCATAATCTTTAAAATAATCATCGGTTGTTAGATCAGAAAACTTGATCGAGAATCCATCAGAATAATTAAAATAAATATTCTTAAGACTACTTATTAAATCAACCTTCACATACCTTTTATTTAGAGCTTTAATAACAGTAAATAAGGTGTTTGCACCTTCAATTTCAATAAACTCCCCATTGTTTGATTTAATATTAAAATACTTTAATATATTCTCGTAATAGGGACTGTCTTCTATAAGGGTTAATAGTTTATTAACTTTAATTCCCTCATCACTAATGTTGAAATTTTTTAAAGTTCGTTTTCTGAATTTTTCCATCTTGTAATTTTTTATTTAAACTTATTTATACTTTTTATAACCATGAACAAATAAATAATAGTTCATGATTGCACCTCAAATTGGAAGGTTCTAACATTGAAACTAAGCCATCAAGAACAATTAACGATGTAATGCAAATAACAAGATTTTAACTAAAGTTCCAGTTACCTTTTACTTCCTTTACTATCCTTTCTATTGCTTCTAATATGCTCTTTGATCGTAATACTCTTTCCATTAACTTTTCTAGTGTGTTCAGGAACTCTATTGAATTTCTTTCCAGATGAATCTTTTGCCATTATTATTATTTTAAGTTCGAAGGATTTTTACTACATTTGAAGCCTCCCCTTGAACATTTATTTACATAGTTATATATCTAATGTGTGACACTATACTATGTCACACATTAGACATATACATTTGAGGCTGTATGGATATAGAAACATACCTACTATTAATTGATGAAAAGGAGATAAATAACCATGATGCAGAGAAATCTATGGCTCGGTTATATGAAGAATTCAGAGATTTTGTTTACAACGTGACCTACAGAAATATTAGTTTTACAGCTCAAAAAGAGGAGCTTACTTTAAGTATTGTTTCAGAAGTTTTTTTAAAAATTTGGAATACTCCTTTAGATTGGGAATTTGATAGCGAATTACATAATACACAAGAAGATGGTTTTAAGGCTTATCTATCAACAATTGCACATTATAAATTATTAGAAGAATTACGCAGAAATAGACCTTCGAGAGAAAATGAGAAAACAATTATTGATGATGAAAACAGTGAGTGGAAATGGGCTTTACTTGATTCAGAATATGATTATCTAGATAAAGAATTATTAAAAAGAAGGAATTTAGTAGATGAATGTTTATTAGAATTTACAGAGCGTAAAAGAGACATCATAAGAATGTATTTTTTCTTATATGATGATGACAAAAATATGACTAGTGATAAAATTATATTGATGGAAGAGATGTTCGAAACTACTTGGCAAAATATTCGTCAAATTATTTCTCGTGCAAAAAAGAGTATAAAATCCACTTTAAAGGATAAGCTTCAGATTAAACAATCATGACTCCAAAGAAAAAAAACATAGGAGAATTATTAAGAAAGTATGGATATGCCTTTCCTAAATCTTCGGATGAAGTTAGGTCTTTTGAAAAAAAGTTTAGCAAAAAAGATTACATATCTCCTAAAAACTGGCCAGATATTCAGGATATTATTAATCCTAAAGATAGTGTTATTCCAGTATTTAAAATAAAAGAAGAAGATAACAATGCCTCAATTAACCTTGCTATAGCTGCAAGAGAAGGGAAAGGGATATCTAAAAAAGACAGAGAACAAATGGATAAGGATAAAAAGAATGCCCGTAAAAAATGAGTTTCTTTCAAGATATGATGTAGTAGAATTGAATGATCTAGCAAGTAGTATTGCAGATTATTATTTTCCAAATAGTCAAATAGACCCAATTGTAATTGCTGAAAAAAATGACATTTCATATTGTTTTGGAAACTATTCAGATGCTTTCGATGGACTAATTGAATGTGAGGATAAAGATTTTCACATATTTATTAATCTTTGTAGACTTAAGCAAGCATATTCAGAAAGAGCTCGTTTTACTTTCGCACATGAACTAGGTCATTATTTTATTGATAATCACAGGAACAGTTTATTGAAAGGTCTGTCGCCAAGTCATTGTTCCAATACAGGTTTTAAAAGTAAAAACAGAGCAGAACGTCAGGCTGACTATTTTGGGTCTTGTTTATTAATGCCAGAAACTAGCTTTAGAAAATATTGCTATAAGAAAAAATTTGAATTTCGGATTATTGATGAGTTATCAAAAAAATATGGAACTAGTAAATCAGCTACCTCTCTTCGATTTTGCGCTATTGGTAATCATCCTATTATGGTTGTGTATTCTCACAGGAATAAAATAAAATGGTATTGGTCCTCAACTGATTTTAGGTTTAAATGGTTGAAATATGGTAAGGATAAACTACCAGAGGATACAGTTGCAGGTGAATATTTTAATCTAGGAAGGAAATCTATCAAAACAGAACCTGTATTTGCAATGGATTGGTTTAATATTAGTTATGAGAATCAATCCAGTTTGCCATTTAAAGAACATTGTCTAATGAATGGAGAACATTGTTTAAGTATAATTTGGGAGGATTAGCTTATTGGTTTTAATCTAATAGAAAAAGGCGTTAAGACTAATTAAAAATATATGCATAAAACGATTTTGTTAAGTAGAGATTAGTATTCCTTTTTAATTACAATTTAACTACACTTTGTTTACCATTTAATTACATTATTTAAACTCTTCAAAAAACTCGGATAAGCTAATTTCCAGTGCATCAATTATTTTAAGCAAACTTTCAAATTGAAAATTGGTTCCTTTTTCCATACGCAAGTACTGCATTCTAGGTAATCCTTAATCAATTATAAAATTCTCATAAGAAGTATATCCCTTTTCTTTTCTGATGTCTTCAAGTTTTTTTGCTGTTTTTTAAATGTACAAACTGATAAAGATTCAATTAAAAAAAATAATGAAACAATAATATTTTAGTTGGGACAAATAGAAGAAGAATTATTTATAGTTTATGTCAAACAGTAAATGTCCTAAGTCGTCTTTCAGACTTTTAGGACATTTGGTCTGTTCTAACCTAAGTCGATTTAAAAAAAATCTTTTAGGACAGAGCAGAGCCAGATTGCAAATTTAGTCTAAACTTTCGCTGAGTTTAAATAAATTTGCTATCTGGCTGAGGAATTTCCTCAGACTCCTTTTACCAAAAAAAAAGAGAACGCTGTTAACGTTCTCTTGATAGTCCCTTAGATCTATTTTTACCTTGACGTAGACTACTTAGTATATCGGTTCTTTGTAATGTTTTATCTTTTAATAAAAGTAAAGATGGGTCAATACCTAAACTTCGTTTAAGACGGTATTTTCGTTTGCCGTAGAAGACGCCCGTTAGTTTTCCACCTCTATCATAACTTTTGATGTTATGTTGTTTTAAAAGCTGTTTTAGCTCCTTTATAGAATTGCTTTTTTGAAATAACTCCTGTACTTTATAAAATAAAACATCTTTTTCAGAAGGCTGTTTTGTTCGTTTTTTTAACTGTGATTCTTTTTCAGAGTAGGAACGAACGAGCATTTTTTTTTACATCCATGACGAACTAAACTATCTTCAAGTTGTGGGTATTTTTCCCTCTGATAAATTTGGAGTTCTTTTTTAATTTCAGCATACCTAGTTTTTGAAATTCTTCCGCTTTTTCCATCTCTATTAATTCCACTAATTAAGATATGGGCATGGATATTTTTTTCAAAGTGAACCCCTGCCACGCAGAGCTGATTGTTACACCGAAGAGAAATGTATTTGTTAATCAAATCTTTTAAAATGAGTTTATTTAAATGTTTGCTAGATTTGGGATTAAACGAAAGTACCTCGTGATACATCACAACAGCTCTACTGTGATTTGATTTTCTGTTGTTTTCAAGCTCCCTAAATTGATGTATCCATTTAGATTTATCATAACTTCTAAGGTGCTGTTTAATAATCACGGGCTTGTTATCTTCTCCCAACAAACTTTTCCTGCCATCAAAGACATACTTAATTAAGTAACTTGCTGAATTCTTACCCTGATGTGATATGGATTTTAAGATCATATTTCTTTAAACACACTTTGAATTTGAATATGCAATTGTAAAATCTTACCTAGTTCTTGGTTTAATTCAGGGTATTCAAACTGTAATTCTTCGACAATATCAAAACTAAGCGAGAAAAGCTCGTCTAGTTTTGATAGTTTTTCTTTTTGGAATTCACTACTTGGGACATCCCCAACAATTGAATAAAACACAGTCTCTTTTATAAATGGCGCCAATCTTTTACTAGAAACCTTAGCAGAATCTTGTAGTATTTTTATTTGCTTCTTGGTAAATGACACCGTTATATCGGTATGCGTATTTGAATAGTTTTTATGATAGTGGGCTAGATATAATTTTCGGTACTCTTTTCGTGCTTGGGCAATATCTAATCCACTACCACAATCTAATACTCCAATAGATTCTAAATAGTGATGCACATTTTTATATGGAAATACAACCTTCAATTCTCATTAACCTGCGTTTGATTTTCTAATTCAGGCAAAAGCGAATCAATTGGAAGTAGAGGAGGCATATCGTGATGCATCTGCGGAATCGGTTTGGCTGGCATTTCTGCCCATTTTTTATATTTAGGAATTTCATAAAAAGCTTTGATTCTTTTTAATTTCATAGGGCGATTCTGTCCAGAAAAAAGAATTCCTCCTTGTTTGCTGTCATCTAAATACATAGCCTCTTCTGGAGTAAGAAGTTCTCTTACTGATTCTCTATCTTCTTTGTCATAAGTATAACGCCCCAGTGATCTACTAATACGTGTTCCTGTATCTAAATCTTGATTTCCGAGATAAAGAATCGTTCCTGTATTTTGTCGCAGAGTTTCCGCACCCTGAAAGCCTAAAAGATCTTGTACTTGTGAATAGCTCTGATATCCCCAAATTCCGTATGATAGGTGTTTACGAAGCTGAGAAACCACAAGAGGAATAAGGTCTTTTTTCATTTTTAAAGAACTTGCCTCATCAATTCCAAAAACAATCACATTATCATCATTGCTATTTGGGATATAAGAAGTTATATGAGAGAACCAAGAAGTGAAAAATAGGCTGTTAAGACTCGCCAAATAAGACTGCGCCATTACATCATTTTGAAGATACAAAACTTTCTTTTCTTCTCTATACGAGTCCATATCTAGGGAGGAAGAAGAGGTTACTTTTATAATATTTGGATCTTCCCATTGCTGAAGTACTGCCAGAGTATTTGACAGTACGGAGTTTAAAAAACGATCTTCATTATTTAAAAAGGCTCGATAGTTTAAAAATAAAGAGTCATCAGCATATTTAGAGACAAGAGCATCTATCTTTTTTGGCTCTGATTGGAGGACTTTAATTAAAAATCGTGTATTAAAAAGATTTATGTACTCTTTTAAATCAATTCTTTTTAAAACGCGAATAATAATACCGATAAGGGTAGCTGACATTAAACTCCATATCGGGTCTTTAGAATTTTCACTATTCATATTAATTACCACCAAGTCATTTGAAAATCGGTTTACCTTTTCGTATGGCAAGTCCTCTATAGGATTCCACGTAACGGTACTTTTAGAGGCGTCTGAGAAGTTCAGAATCTCTTCCTTGTATCCGAACTTCTCCACAATGGGATAATAACAATCCTCACGGATATCTCCTGCCACATCCAAATTCACAAAACTTGAATTGGAATTTTCAGCTTTGAAAAGGAGCATTTTAAATATTTTAGAGCTTTTTCCAATTCCTGTTTTACCAAGTAACATCATCCCTCCGTTAAGACTTTCTTTAAGGGAGATAAATCGGTCTCCAATGGCAATACCATTTTGTTTATGTCTTTTTTTAAGGATCTGACGCCAATTGCCATAACGCCCCTTATAACTGTGGTCTTTCTTTAGCAAATTAATAGCTATGGAGAAAGCTTCAACTATACTTTCTGCTAGTAGTTTTATTATATCAATGAGTATATTCATATTATATTTTACGCTTTATATATTGATTAATATTTTTCAGTATTACTTCCATTAGTGAACTTACCAGATAAAAACAGATTACAGCAACTTTAAATAGTAGCTGTAAAACTGCTTTTGTTATTGACCATAGAACTTTTTTCCAATTCATAGCGGTCTTTGAGCCTTGGTTAGGTTAGCTGAAAAACTAATTGGAACCCCCAAGTGGTCTTTAAATATTTTTAAGTATAACTGCTGTAATTTTTGAAAACGTCGATTTTCTAATTGGTCTTTAGGAATAAATACAATATGAACTTTTACGTTAGTTAATATGGGTAGCTTTCCTATTTCTTTTATATACAAGTTCAATAATTTCTCTGGGTTTTGATTCATGAGATTCATCCCTGAAGTACTATAAAAAGATAGCCAATGGTTATTTTCCATCAAATCACTATAGATAATAAGATGCTTTTTGTAATCAGAGGGCAACCCTTCTAAATATTGGACTTCTGCTAGTATGGGTTTAAAAATTGAAGAATAGGAAGAACTAATAAGAGTATCGTCTGTCTTTAAAAGAGAATCTAATTTGTTTCTAAACAGCTCTTTTTTTTGTTTTTCTAAAATTTGATTAGAAAACAATCCTTTTTTCTCACAGGGTCTTATAAGCTCTGTTACTTTATTAAAATCTACATCAGAAATTTCTAAATATCGAATCTGTATTATTTTATTTGCATTATCAATATCCATAAAATTTAGAAGTTCCTTTTTGTTTGGATTAGCACGCAAGGGGTCGGTGGTATCATATAAAATAGAATATACCTGAGTCTCTTTAATGGTCGTGTTACAGTTTAAAAAAAATAATGTCGAGAAAATATAAAATAGTTTATTCATTATCTAAATCAGCTTCATTGAACATTAGTAAAGACTCATCCTGAAAAAATAGGGTCAACGCTGGGATATTTTCTTGATTTTGAAAACACAGAGGAATCTCATTATCGCTACGGTGATGAAGATTGGTTTTTACATAATGATGAAAAGCATCTTTGTATAGTGCATCTATTTCCAGTTCTATATCTGCGGAATGAGTAATAAGAGTACGTCTTGAAATAAGACTTTGGTTTAGATTTTTCTCTAAATCCTTTATGCTTTCTTCTAATTGTTTTTCTTGTTTTGTGAGTTTTACAATATCTTTTTTTGCTGTTTTATAATTGTGATATTGTTCAAATTCTGACTTCTCTGGAGTGAAAAAATATTTTAAAAGAATTGCACAACTATAAAAAAATAGTTGAATAAACATAAAGCTTAAAGGGGAAAGATGAAAACTCAAATTTTCACCATCAGACATTTGGTCTAAGAAGATCAGCCTAAATGAGCCGAGTGTAAAAAACACAAGCCCAATAATAGAGAAAACAGCCGCTAATGTAGCAATAAACTGTAACCTTGTTTTGGTTAATTTTAAGACTTTAGCTCCAACAACTGCTGAATAATATAGGGCTACTGCAAAAGTTACCCCAATTATGAGGGAATATAATAAATTGGAAACAAAAATCTGAAAACTTGTCGATGCAAATACTGCCTCACTACAGCTTAAAAACACGATACCTACTAAAGCTCTATTATAGTCGCCAATAATCTTTTGATAAGATTTTAGGTTCTCTATGGCGCGTGTTTTAATCCGAAGAAAATTTGACACTTCATTTAATTTTTCCTTGAGTCTATTCTTTAGTTTTTTAAACTCAGAAATATCTTTATTGGCATGATATTGTTGTTGTGAATTCTCAGCAGAGTTTTTATAACCCACAACTAATCTATTAAATCTAGAGGTTATAAAATTGGTATGAATAGAAGTTTTTGTTGTTGCAGAAGGAAGATTCTTAGTAGCATCATCTTTTGCCTGTTCTAAAATCTCAGGGACAATCTCTTTAACGTAAATAATATTTAATGATTTAACAAATTCATTAACTTTGGTTCGAATAACAGTAACTAAGCTATCTTTTTGTTGTTTTTTCATTTTAAAATAAAAGCGTTGATTAATAAATAAGAAAAGCACCTCGATTTTTTCGAGATGCTTTTTAAATGGTCTTAGCAAATAGCTACCAAATGATTGTACTTTTTTTCAGCCGATTGATAGGATTTAGCATAGTGAGTCTGGTTCAGTCTTCCATTAAAGATTACATAAAAACCAGTTTCAAAATCTTGTAGAAATCGAATGAATTTTTCACTATCCAAGATAGTCATGGATTCGATCCTGCTAAGGGTCATAATTTCAAGGTTTTTTTGAAAAGCACCTTGTTGCTTATTTCTGTTTTTTAAAATTCTTTTTTGCATAATTTTTAAAAGCATTAATTGTTCATAATTAATCTTTCAAAAACCTTGATGAAGCCTCGCCCTTGCTTTTTTTTTATAAGTATTATAATCTAATATTAAGCTTGTAACTTGTGATTGCACACTAGTTACGGTCTAGCTTTTTTCAAAGTGTTTTTTTGAAAAATCGCCGCCTTCAGTTTTTTAATTGGAGGTGTTTTTTATACCTCTTTACTGAAGCGACAACAAAGAAAAGTGGTCATATTTGGGTCAAGAGGGTCTATTTTTGGTCAAGTTTTGGTCAATATTATTTTATATCTTTATCATTAATAATTCTCTAATTAATGAGTACAGAAATCACACTTGAAACAGCTGAGGAATATTTAAATATATTAGAAGAAGCCTATAGGCGTTTTTATCAAAAATCTTCTGTGCATATTAAAATTTTAGAGAGAAGGTCTAAAGCTAAAAGAGATGAATTCTACTCCCAAGTAGCTAAAGACAGTTTGAAATATTTGGAAGAAAGGAGTTTTTCTTATTCTTGGCTTTGGGGTGTTTTCTTTAAAGAAGTGGATATAGAAGAAGAAAGAAGGTTTAATGATAAGTATCTTGATAGTCTAACTGATCTGATAACCTACTATGATGATAATATATTTGAAAGAGAAGCAGAAGATGAATTAGAGGGTGATGATTTCAATGAAACAGAAGATGATAACTTATCCAATGAAAACCTTTCAAATTTAAATTTATCGAAGCAACCTTTTTGGAAAAGTAAAAAATGGAAACTTGTTTTCTATGTCGGTATAGTTTTATGTTTAATTATCATTTTATATTTTTTGAGTTCTATAATCACAATTTTGAAACCCAAAAAAATTATAGAACAGAAAGACCCTATTATAACACAATGTATTTTTACTCCTGATTCAACTAAACATCAAATATTAGTATTACCCTTTAAGATTATTAATGATTACAAAAGAAAAAAATTAGAACCAGGGTATGTAATCAGTCGACGTCTAGACTCATTAAATACTGCGGATAATTTAAACATTATTGTTAAATTTTGTGATGAAATTACACCCTCTGAAATAGACGAAGAGTATTATACAAATATTAAAAATAATCATAATGCAAATCATATAATATATGGATTTGCAGATTGTAATAATGATCCAAACAAACTTTGTTTAAATTATCAATCTGATTTACTAGGTTTTAATTCAAAAATCACATCACAATTTACTTCTAATAGCTATGGAAACTTAAAAGAAACTAGTTTGACAGAATTAAATAATGGTAAACTAATGGAAAATATCGACCATTTACTTTACTTTAATGCTATCATAGCAGCTATTAATTCAAAAAAATATAATCTTGTTCTTAAATATTCAGAAATATTATTAGACTCTATTAAAAAAGAAGGAGATGGTAATATATTTTATGCTCGAGCTATTGCACACGAAAAATTATATCAACCCGATTTAGCTTTAATCTACCATTACCTATCCTATAAAGACTCTACTACTATGAATTTTAGTTTAAATCGAATGAGTAGAATATTTCTTCAAGCTGAAAGATATGATTTAGCAAAGAAATACTTGGAAAAAGAGATTTATAATCAAGATATGGTTCTTGAAACTACAGTTGATTATTTGTTTATAGCAAATAGTCAATTAGGGTTACACAATGATAATATTCATATTCTAAATCGTTTAAAAAGAGAAAGTGAATTAAATAAAGACAAAATTGATATTCTAATTTCAATAGCAAAACAAAAACTAGGAGACTCATTAGGGCATGAAAGATTAAACTCAAAAATCGAAAAAAGAATAGGCAAGACAAAATTAGAGTTGATATTAAAATGGCATGAAAGTCTTTTTGCAAAAATTAGAATGAATAGAATTATAAAAGGAATGATTTTAAATGATAGTATTAAGAATTGGAATAGAGATATTTCCAATATGGATAATTCTTTCTTGTATTATCAAAGGGTAGAAACATTTTACCCCAAGAATAATAATTTCACTAAAAATAAAAAACACAATACTCCTCTGATGAAATCAGTACTACACATTTTAGATTCAATTGAAAACAGCACTCAATAATTTAAATTTCATAAAAACACCTCAATAAAAGGTGTTTTAAAAACTACTCATTCAAATAAAAGTGGACTAGTGCAATAGCAATGGCATCAAAAATGCCAGTTCGATGATTTTCACTCATCCAACGTTTTCTTTCAGGCAATTCCAAAGCTTCTAGTTCTGGAAACCACTGTGTAATTTTCTTTGAAATCTGATATTTTGAAATAGCCCCAAACCCACTAAAGACATCTTTAATTTGGCTACGATCGTACCTGTGTACCTCAAGCCTTTTTTCTTTTGCAATTTTGCAAATACGGTCAATGAGGTTGTTGGTACGTTTGCTATGTTTAATTCGCTCTATTGAAATTCCTCTAAGCAGAACAACATCAGGATTATAAAAATCAAGATACTGCTCAACTTTGAGGATTGATTTTTTATTACTTACCGGTCTTACATATCCAATACCATAATCAGCTAAATCTTTGGGAGAATCAAAAACTGCATAACAAACCCCCATAGCATTGGGATAGAGCGCAAGGACGGTTTGGTTAGTCTTCTTCATATTCATTTTCCGTTGGTGTTAATCTGTTAA
>MAAC01016145.1_pt1 | contig 12826 bp, 17 predicted proteins | sample 1115981 | NCBI WGS metagenome assembly MAAC01 (sample SAMN04961126, study PRJNA320927) | seawater metagenome | isolation source: sample BD02T64 sea water enriched with oil for 64 days | place: USA:Gulf of Mexico | collected 2013-07-27 | reverse complement strand
TTATTGCCGTGCGCAATACTGGCTAGGGACACGCAGGCCTTTCCGCTCCCCAATACTCTAAAGCCGGATGTTAATTTCTGGCTAAAAGTGTATACAGAAGTGAGCACAACCGAAGGCTTGATTCATGATAGCCAGCATTTAAACGTTATTTATGAGCGACTGTCATTTGCCGCTGGGATGAGCTACAAAGCCCGTCAAAAAGCGATTAAACAAAAGAAAAAATATTATAAAAGTATTTTGACTTACCTCGCGGCGAACCCCAATAAACGGCTAGATAGGGCGCGTTATCGGCATGTGAAAGGCTTATGGCCAACGGGAACAAGCAGTAAAGAGTTTAAGGCGGCGACCAAGCGCTTGAGATTTCAGCTGGGCCAGTCGGACAGGTTCAAACGCGGCTTGGTCAGGTCTGGGCGATGGCAGCCGTTTATTAAGGAAGAATTTGATAAGTTGGGCATTCCGCATGAGTTAGCCTCTTTGCCGCACGTTGAATCTTCATTTCGATCTGATGCGCGGTCACATGCTGGCGCAGCAGGCTTATGGCAATTTACCCGTTCAACGGGTCGTCGATTTATGCGTATAGATCACGTGGTAGATGAGCGGCTAGACCCTTTTTTAGCAACTAGGGCGGCGGGCTTATTATTAAAAGACAACCATCAAATCACCGGCACTTGGCCATTGGCACTAACGGCGTATAACCATGGTGCGGCAGGTATGCGGCGGGCGGTTAAAGCGACCGGAGGCACCGATATTGCAAAAATAGTGCGCGAGTATAAGGGGCGCACGTTCGGGTTTGCCTCGCGCAACTTTTATAATGCCTTTGTTGCTGCGAATGAAATTGATCAAAATACGTCAACCTATTTTGGACGAATACAGCGCGAGCAGAGAATGCTTATTCAAGAGGTTAAATTGCCGTCGTACTACACGGCGCAAGGCTTGATGAGCGCCTTTGGTGTGAAGAATAATATCTTTAAATCACTGAACCCCGCGTTACAGCCCACTATTTGGTCGAATAGTAAATACGTGCCAAAAGGCTATCGACTTCGCGTACCGGTTAAGTCAGGCGGCGCGACGTCAAAAAAATTAATAGCGAGTATTCCGCGGGATGAGAAATCGGCAAAGCAAAAGCCGGATGTCTCATATAAAGTGCGGCGTGGTGATTCGCTATCAAAAATTGCTAAACGGTTTAAAGTTCGCACCACTGAGCTAGTGGCGATTAATGCCCTTAGAAGTCGACATCAAATTCGTATTGGTCAGGTGTTGAAGCTACCGAGTGCCGCCAGAAAGCAATTAAAAGGTGCGCAGCAAGTCGCGCCAGATGCTGTTTTTTATAGCGTGAGAAAGGGTGACCGCTTATCGGTTATTGCCCGTAAAGCCGGTGTGTCTGAGGCGAATATTTTGGTGTTGAACAAGCTGAAGAATAAGAATTATTTATACGTTGGCCAGAAACTAAGGTTGAGACAAGATCCTATTGTTTTATCGCTTACCGCAAATGCGAAGGTGCTTAATCCTAAGCAAAGGGCTAGAGAACATACTTTAAGGGCGGATCCCAATGATTATTTGGTCTCTAACAATGGCTCAGTAGAAATTCAAAGTAATGAAACACTGGGTCACTTTGCTGATTGGTTATCAGTCAAAACGACGTCATTGAGACGGCTTAATAAGATGAGTTCGAGGTCTCGACTGGTGGTTGGCAAGCGATTGAAACTAGATTTCTCGCAGATTGAAAAGCCTGCATTTGAACAGAAAAGATTGGCTTATCATCAAAAATTGCAGGATGACTTTTTCAAACGATTTAGCGTTGTGCAAACAGAGGTGTTAACCTTGGCGAAAGGCGATTCTGTTTGGTTATTGGCGCAACAACGGAATGTGCCAATGTGGTTATTACGGCAATACAACACAGCGATTGATTTTAACCACATTAGTGCGGGTGCTCGGTTGATGGTTCCTCAGATTCACAAAAAGTCGCAGTAACCCGCCTTATGCTTAAGAGGGTGTGATAATTAACTCTCCAGAGACAACATTAAAACTGCTATTACCATCGAGTGTGGCGATGAGGTCCTTGCCAACCATGTCGTTTCGCCAATCACTGAGTAACTCAATATCCCGTTGACCTTGGATTAATTGCAGCAATTCCTTACGGTTAGTGAGTGAGGTGGGGTTTACGTTCGCAGTGGCTGCTTTTAACCTGACCTGTGCCATCAAAAGATCGGCTAGCGCTTCTTCCTTTTCAGTCACTTTTTTTGGTTTTTTGTGTGCGTCTAGTGGACTAGGTTTTTTATCGACGGCAGCGCTAATTAACTCGAGGATAGTGTTACCAAATTTATCGGCAAACTTTTCTGAAACACCGCGAATGCTCGATAAGGAATGAATGCTGCTCGGCTTGAGTTTTGCGATGTCGATTAAGACGTCGTCTTTGATTAGCCAGCCACGCGGAATATTTTTTGTTTGTGCGAGTGCTTCACGCCATTCGGCGACTTTTTGTAAAATGGATAGTGATGCGCCTTTTAAGCGTTTGGCAGCGCGGATCCGTTTCCAAGCGAATTCAGGTGGGTTGGCATATAACGAGGCTTTGCATAAATCGGCAAAGGCGGGTGCTAGCCAGTTGAGCCGGTCTTTTTCTTTAAGCTGGTTTTCTAATAATGGGTACAGCTTGGCTAAATAGATGACGTCGTCTGCGGCGTAGGTTATTTGTTCATCGCTCAGAGGCCTGCGGAGCCAATCGGTTCGGGAATGGGCTTTGCTTAATTGCACGCCCAAGATATCGTCGACTAAGCGCGCGTAACCGGCTTGTTCGGGGTGCCCTAGAATCGGGGCGGCGATTTGAGTATCGAAAACGGGTGATAAAGGTTCGCCACGTAAGTCGTAAAAGATCTCTTGGTCTTGGCGAGCGGCATGAAATATTTTTAAAATATTTTTATCGCTTAAAACATCCAATAAGGGGTTGATGTCGCAGGCCAGCGGGTCGATGATAGCGACTATATCCGGCGTGGCGATTTGGATTAACGCGAGTATTGAACGGTAGGTTTTTTCCCGCTGAAATTCGGTATCGATAGCTAACCACGGTACGCTTTTTATAACATTGCAAAAGTCGGTGAGTTGTTCGGTTGTATCGATATATTGGGGTTGAGTCATAACGGTAAGGGTTGTGAGAAGTTGAGGCAGTGTAAACGATGATTAAGGTTTTTTCAGCGCAAAATTTTATCGAGGTGGCTTTTTGGAGAAATTATCTAGAGCAACACGATATTGCGTGCCAAATTAAAAATGAATTTTTGGGCAGTGCGGCGGGTGAATTGCCGCCGATAGAGTGTTGGCCTGAGCTTTGGATCACGGATGATCGGGACGAAGCGGTGGCGCAGAAACATTTAGCCAGTGACCCATTAGGCGAGCAAAATTTGCCGGCTTGGCTTTGCCAGTTTTGTGGTGAAGAAAGTGATGGGCAGTTCACGCATTGTTGGAATTGCGAAAAAGAAAAAGCGAATGAAATTAGTGGGGAAGGTTAAATGATAGGCATGGCACTCTGGGAGCAATTGGCGTTAGGCGCGGTGGCTTTATTGGTTATTTTTTGGTTTAGGCCGGGCATTAAGGCGGCACTTAAACAAAGTGAAGAGGCGGAAAAAGACTGGGCCGGTATCTTGTTGCCTATAGCAGCGGTGATTTTATTCGTGGTCTTTCTGGTGATGACGGGTTAGAAGCTATTGATAAGCTCCTCAGTAGGCTCTGCGCAGCAATACCACGCTTCTGATAAGTGAGGCACGTGTTTAGCAGGGCTCGCGGCGAGGGCGGGTGTGGCTATGTTCAGCGCATCGTGTGTGGCTTGCCATATCGTAGAGAATGTTTGGTATCGAGCGTGTTCCTCTTGCTCGGCGTGTTCAACAATTTCCATGATATTAAGTTGAAGCTGATCGACATCAGGGTTTGTATGTTGCCATTGATAGCCTAAGGTATCTGCATCAAAGTCACCGATTAATTTTTCAAAACCAGGCAGTTCTAGTAAATAAGAGCCATTGGGAATGAGCAGGCGAATCGCCAGTTGTATGGGAGCAACTTCGTTAATAAGGCCCAAGCTGACGACGTCGTGTAATAAATCTCGGTATCCTTGTAAACTCATCCAAGGGGAAAAGGGAACGAAGGTTGGTGATATCACAATGCCAGCTTGTCTTATTAGCTCGACCGCTTTGTAGGTATCAGCACGCGTATGCCCTTTATCCAGCTTTAATAAAATATCGTCATCAAAAGATTCAACCGCGCAGGTAATAAAGAGGCAGCCGGTTTTTTTCAAAATAGCTAATAGATCGGCATGTTTTAAAATATGTTCAACCTTGATGGTCGCGTCAAAACTGAGTTGAGGGAACTGTTCATGCATGGCGAAGATAATTTTCTTGGCATGAGTTGGGCCATTAAAAAAGTCGGGATCACCAAATGAAATATGTTCAGCGCCCATATCAACTTGCTGAGCGATATCCTGCATCACGATATCAAAGGGAATAATACGGAATTTTCCTTTATAAATCGGGGTAACAGGGCAATGACGACAGACGTGTTTGCAACCACGTGATGTTTCTATGAAGCCCAAGTTTTTTTGCTGGCCGGGTGCGGGAATTAGTTTTGCGTATTTTGATAAAGCTGGCAGAGCAGTTCTATCCGGTAATTTAAAATCAATTTTTGTTGTGCGAACGATGGTGTTGTCGATATTGGAATCCGCTCCCTGCGCCAGTTGATTGGCCAGCTGTAGAATATCGGGTTCGCTTTCACCGCCAAAGAAATAGCGCACCTTTTGCTGGCTAAGAATGTCTTGATTTAATGGCGCGTATAAGCCGAAAGAAAACAAGCTGGCTTTGGGCGCGTACTGATTGATTTTTGGTAAGGCCTTTAACGCAATGCGGGTGGCGGTGTGCATGCCGAGGTATAGGCCGATTAAGTCGGCTTTTTTTAGAGCTTTTTGCTCAAGTTGTTGGATGGATAAGTCTAAGCATTCGACATTAAAACCACTTTCTTTCAACCAAGTACGGGCGTGCGCTAGGGCAAATGGTTGGCGACCAAGGTCGTAAGGGCTGATCAATAAAATGTTTAATTTGTTTTGCATCGGTACTTATTGTTAATAAAAAATTAATTGTATCGAACCACAGTACGCTTAATTTGATAGCATGTCATTAATCTGAATTGGATCTATATTTAATGAACGAACTAGAAGCAAGAGAAGCTGAGCTGATCAGTAAGACACAAATTAAGCGAGAGGCCGATGACCTCGTGTCATTGGGCAAAACGATTGCAGATCTGTCGCAAGATCAGTTTGAGGCTATGCCATTGAGTGACAACTTAAGACAAGCGATTATTTTGGTGAGAAAACTAACCAAAGGCGGCGCGATTAAACGACAGTTTAAATATATTGGGAAATTACTGCGTAGTACCGACGTTGAAGAAATGAAACAGGCCATTGAGCGCCAGCTAGATAAAGACCGAGCGGCTGCTTCCCGTTTACATAAAATGGAGCAATGGCGCGATAAGCTGGTTGAACAAGGTGATGTTGCGCTGAGTGAATTTTTAGAGAGTTTCCCGCAAGCGGATAGGCAACATATTAGGCAGCTTCAACGCAAAGCGAAGCACGAGCTTGAAAAGCAGAAACCGCCTGCCGCGGCACGTAAAATATTCCAATATATAAAGGATATATCAATATCGGATTAACAAGCTATTCAGTTAACGCTGTGTATAGTCAGTCAGTACTCATAAATAAAGGGATGATTATGTTGAACAAAAGAGTAAGGATAAGTGCGCTAGCGATGTTTCTTTTATTATCGGCAGGAGCAGTGCAGGCGGCTAAGCCGGAAGCAAACGTGGCTGGTAAGGCTGAGCATAGTGAGTCTTTTTGGGATCGATGGTTTGGTCGTGCTGAGAAAGTTCAACGCACAGACGCTGACGATAGAGTTGAAGCTAAAAAAGTTAAAGAAAAGAAAAGTGAGCATCAGCAAAAGTCAGAACGTAACTTCAGTAACTCTGAGCGGTCACACATAGAAGATTATTACCGTGCGGATGTTGCTAAGCGGAGCAATAAAAAAGATAAAAAGAAGCAGAAAAATAAAAGTAAAAACATGCCGTATGGTTTGCAAAAGAAGCTAGAACGAGGTGGTCAGTTACCGCCAGGCTGGCAAACTAAGGTGGCCCGAGGTGAAGTGTTAGATGCCGATATTTTAAGACACTCTGAACGTATCCCTTATGAGTTAGAAAGGCGATTACCGGCATTGCGCGATGGCGAGGAAATTCGTCGTGTGGGTGATAAAGTGGTTCGTGTTCTAGAAGGTAATGGAACCGTTATTGATGTCATCGATCTAGCAGATATTATTCTTCGTTAAATGGTTTGTTGGGTGTGTGGCCGTTATTAAAGCGGCCATACGGTTAAAATAAGCGGTACAGAAATAACCGTGATGATAAGTTCCAGTGGCAAGCCCATTCGCCAATAATCTCCAAACTGATAACCGCCCGGGCCCATTACTAAGGTATTTGACTGGTGCCCGATAGGCGTTAGAAATGCACAAGATGCACCGATGGCAACCGCCATTAAAAAAGGGTCTATGTTCACGCCTAACTGATTTGCTATGCCCACTGAAATAGGTGCCATCACTAAAGCGGTTGCCGCGTTATTAATAATGTCGGATAGAAACATGGTGATGACTAGAATGAGCGTTAACACCATATAAATGGGCAGTCCATCGGTTATGTTTACGATACTGCTAGCGACTAATTCGGTCGCGCCGGTGCTTTCTAAGGCCCGACCCACAGGAATCATGCCGCCGAGCAGAATGATAATGGGCCAATCGACATCACGATAGACGTCTTTCCCCGGTAAGAACCCCATTACGGAGTACAGCAGTATGGCTAAAATAAATGAGCCTGCCATCGGCAGAATGTTCATCGCGCCTATAATAATTGCGCCAATAAAAATAGCTAGCGCCATCAGTACGCGACGCTGTTGGCCGATTTGAATATCCCGTTTGGCGAGCGGTAATAAGTTTAATTCGACGAGCATATCGCTGACAAAAGCCTTTTCGCACTGTAAAAGCAGGATATCACCCACTTTGAAGCTGTGATTGCGTAGGCGCTTACGCAGCATTCTTCCTTCGTGAGCAAGGCCGATAACAGCCACCGAGTTAGCGGTTCGGCGGCGTAAATAAGATACGTCTCGATTAACTAAGGGCGAGGTAGCGGTAATGACACACTCCGTGAGAGTAAGGTCACCATCGGTTAAATCATCAAAGGTTTTCCCACTAGCGGTTTGGAATTCAAGATTGCTATCGGCGAATTTGCTTTGCAAGGCGAGAAGGTCGCCTCGTAGAATCAAAATATCATTTTCTTTTAAAGCATAATTTGGGTTTGTATTGAGAGCAAAACGATGGCCTCGCGTAACGCCAACAATACCAATATCATTACTTTTAAGGTGTTCTATTTCGTTAACCGCAAGGTCTATTAACGGGCTGTCGGCCATTACCTTCACTTCAGTTAAATAATCGCTGACCTCAAACAATTGTTCAGGCGGGTTTTCTTCAAAGCGTTGTTTGGGTATCAACCGCCAGCCAATAAGGGTGATAAAGAGAACACCAATGAAGGCGATGATAGAGCCGATGGGTGAAAAATCGAACATGCTGAAAGCCGTGCCTGTGATTTCGGCGCGATAATTGGCAATGATAATGTTTGGCGGTGTGCCAATCATGGTGCTCATGCCGCCTAGGATGCTGCCAAAAGCCAAGGGCATTAATACCATGGCGGGAGAGCGGTCATGTTCTTTTGCGGTGGCAATGGCTACAGGTAGTAATAGGGCAAGTGCGCCCACATTATTCATAAAGGCTGAAAAGAACGTCACGATAGCCGTGAGTAGCGCAATGTGAATAATGGCATTACTCGTGTGCGGCAATAAATAGGCGGCAACCACGTCGACGACGCCGGCATTTTTTAAGGCTTGGCTGATAATGAGTACAGCGGCAACGGTAATAACGGCGGGGTGACCAAATCCAGCGAATGCTTCATCAGGCGTGACCAGATCAAATAAGAGCACGGCGGTCATGGCGGCTAGGGCAACAATGTCGTATCGCCATTTTCCCCACGCAAATAACACTAGGGTGGCGAATAAAATGGAAAATATTAAAACTTGTTCAGTGCTCATGCTCTTTTAATAAAGTGTCTTTTGCGTGGTTTATTTGTGTTGCAAGGTCTTCTGAACCGCCTTTGTCAGGGTGTAATTTTTGCATCAAGCGCTTGTGTGCCTGAATAATGTCTTTTTTTGAGGCACCTTCCTGTAGCCCAAGAATGCTGAGGGCTTTTTGCTGGCTCATGACTTTAGAGGGAGGCTGGTTTATGTTTTGCTTATCTGTGCGCGCTGATTTTATCGATTTCGCAATGCCCATAACCCGTAAAACATTCGGCAAGTGCCTTGCAATCAGAGGGACCGCCGAGCCAATAAAGGCGAAGATGATATTGAGTTTGCCCGTAATGGCGAGAAAAATGAGCCCAAGCCCCAATAAAAGCCAAAGTGACTTACGAATATTAGCGGCAACGGTTTCGGCTGGTGTCGTTAAAAACCAGCGAACGAGGTATAGAACACCTAGAACAATTGCAATCAGTAAAAATAGTCGAATCATTGGGCGTGGTTTCTGCTGCGCTTATGCATTTTATAGGTGGTGAAATTCTGTACTTTTGTTTGCCCACTGATAACGTATTCAGCAAGCCAAATGAACTCTTTTGGGTCTGCAATCATGCCGACTTGTCGGTATGTTAATTCGCCATTTAGGTCGAGAAAGGCAATGGTTGGTGTGAGTCTAACACGGTGTGCTTTTGCGTAGTCGATATGGCTAAGGCGTTGGTTTTTTTCATCGGTTAAGTGTTGCGCCGATTCAATGTCGATGTCTAGCAGCCGAAAGTGCGATTTATAATACTGTTGTACGCTTGTTTGATTAAAGACTGTGTCTTTCATTCTGAGGCAAAATGGGCAGTGCGCGGTTCTAAAAAACAACAGCACACCGAACTTTTTCTGTTCCTTAGCGAGCGCAAGTTCTGTCGCTAAACTGCCTGAAAAATTGTGAAAGAAATCAGCTCGTGAGTTGTTGCTGTTTGCTGTCTCAGAAAGCGCTGTTGTAGCGGGTGAGCAAATGAATAAAAGGCTGCTGAGAACGAGGCGAAAAGCTGTCGAGTTTATTTTTAACATTTGTCGATTAATTCACAACATTTTTTATAATTTTGTCTAAGCTTACTGTGTGCTTAGGGAAAACAAAAATAAAATATTAAAACAAATCCAAGATTTGCAGGGAAATGCAAAGCGATTTTGTTTTCTGATTGAAAATATACATGAGTTTTCCTCTCAAGAATGGTTGAATGACATCAGCTTGATTTTGCCGCAGATTCATGCGGTGATGGGTGTTATTGACAGTGCAAATGATCGGGGTGAATGCTTGTTCGCCTTATCAGATATTGACGAGCGTTTTGATTTGTTTTGCCACCTTAAAAACAGCTTGGGTGAAAAGGATGCCTATGAGTTAGGTGAAGAGCTGGCTGAAAACGAGCTGTATGGTAGCCTCTCGGGTGACTTAGCTGATCTTTACTTTGAAATCAAACGGGGCCTTGACCTCATTAATTTAGGCCAAGAAAACTTGCCAGCAGCGTTGAGTCTTTGGCGAGATGGCTTTTTTTTACACTGGGGCAAACATCTAATTGATGCAGAAAAGCACTTGTATGACCTGCGTGTACACCACCAGATTTAGATTTGTTTAGTTAGCCACTTTATTTTTGCCGATTGTTCAATGGAGCATAACCATTTATAGGCTAATTCTAAGCTGCCTGCTGCGGCATACACACCGTGCGATTGAACGATGGCGATAGGTTGCTGTTTTAAAGACTCGCAGATGCGTTTTGGCATCACCTCAAGATAGCGTTTAGCCTCACATTCAATGACTTGCAGGTCGCCAAAATAGAGTTTGCCTTCAAAGTCGACAGGGGAAAACTGTTGGCTGTGTAGAGTTAAGGCAATGGTGTAGGGGTTGTGGGCGTGTAAAACAGCTTGATAACGTTCATTTGTTTGATAGATAGACTGGTGAATACTGGCGTCCAATGAGGCGTTTTCAGGCGGCGGTTTGTTGAGATGGCAATGAATAAGCTCGTCGACTTTTATAGTGTCAGCGCATGCGCCTGTTTTTGTTATGGCGAAGGCGTCGCTTAACCGAACAGAACCGTTGCCACTGTGCGAATCGTTTAAGCCATGTTGCCGTAAGAGTCGATAGTAAAAGCAGAGCTGTTCTTGTTGCGGCATTAAGGCACCTATTTGAGACGTTGTTTTATCCAAATAATAACCCCAGTGAAGGCTAAAAACAAAAGAACAATGCCGATTAAGTCAAAAAATAAAGTACCGTACGAGCCAAAAAATCGCCCACTGTGGATATCTAGAAGAAGGGTTTCTAGCGAGATGATGTTGGATCTGTAGCGTTGGGCAATATGAGCTGTTTCACTCTCTGACATGCGTTCAGCTGTTGACCAGTTGATGGCGTGATCCATGGACACTTTTTGCAAACTGAGGTCATTATCTAGTTGATAAAGCTGATTGTTGGCTAGCAGGGTGACTCGATGACTTTTATCCACGCCAAGGCTAGAAATGTTATTTGGAACACCATCAATATGGCCCAAGGTCTCGACGAGCTGATGGTTAGAATCTATTAAAAGAAGAGCATTGCTTAACGCGATGATCAGAAAGTTGTCAAATTCAGCAACGCCAATTAATGGCTCTTCAGCTGTTATGACGTTGCCAGCATTGATGAACAAGAAGTTGTCGGCCTGTGTGATGACTCGTTGCCCACTGCTGAATTGCAATATGAAGCTTGGCGCTTGAATGTTATAGCTGTCTAACAGGATGTTGCTACTGATATGCTGTTTTTTCAGTGCGAGGTCATCAGTATGGTTTAACGCAATACCGCTAACGGTAATAAAGATAATAAACAGCGCAGTAAATAGCCCTGCGTAGCGGTGCCAAACATATAACGATTTTAGTTTTTTGCGTTGCTGCCTTCTGTTGCCCATGACCTAGAGTTGTTGTTCGAGATACAGTGCTATTCTAGCAATTTTTTTGAGTGCTCGAACGGAAAGGGTCGCGCCAGAAATGCCGTCAATAGATTTGTCTAGTCGCCGCTCTTGGTTTAGTCCAACATGGTCAAATTGACGGGTAAAGAAATTGTGTTTAACTTCCCAGCCTCTAGATTCTCGAAACGTTAACACCTTGAGTTGTTGAATTTTGCCATCGTCAATAACGACACCGACAGTGATGGGTTTTTCCTTGCCCACTTCACTGAGTATCCAAGCTGTTTTTGACTCATGCTGCCAATATTTAACGCGAATGAAAGAAGGTGAGTGTTGCAAGATATTGCTGATAACTTGTTTTTTCTGCGTGGTCAGCCAAATATTCGTTGCACTGGGTACATCACCGCTGAATGTTTGATCAAGAAAGGCTAAAGGGGTTTGATAAACCCCTTTAGCCATAACAGGTTGCAAGAAAAGTAAGGAGATAAAAAGTACAAGTGTTCTCATGTTTACTGATCTTACCTTATATTCTTAGAACTGGTAGCCAAGTCCGATGTTTAGACCGTTTTGATCTTCGCCGTCGTCATTGTTTTGGTACTGGTAATCGGCTTTGATAACCACGTTTTCGTGTGGCCAGTAGTTAACACCGATGTCCCACTGTTCTTTTTCAGATTCGCTTGCGCTGCTACCGGCTTGATTGTCCCACTGGTTAAAGCGAGCAAAAACACCGAATTTTTCTGATATTTTGTAAGAAGGTTCAATGTAAAAGCCTTCTTGCTCATCAGCACCCGCTGCTTTAACCGCAGATCCATCGATATCCCAAGCAGCGTATAGCGCTTTAACCAAAGGGGCCTGACTTCCAGATAGCATGTGTTTCAATCAATGTACCGCTATCAAGACCGGCAACTAAACCTTGGCCCATGTCTTGTTGGTATTGCGCGCTAACAGCAAGTTCCAGTCCAGGAATACCAGTGTACTTAAGGCGTGCGGTTGCAGCAGGGTCATTTGCTTTAGCTTTGCTCACTTTTTGGCGACCACTGCGAATTTTAAAGCAGGTACAGCGAGGCCAGAGTGTACATAAGCGTCGTAGCTAAAGCCACCGCCTAATTGGCCGTTTAAGCCGGCACCCGCTGCCCACCATGTAGCTGGGATAATGTTTTTCTCAACAGGATTACGTTCTGTGCCATAAAAAGTAGGTGGCTCGTGTGTTTCGTTGATGATGCCAACAGGTAGCAAGAATAAACCTGCGCGGGCTGTGTGGTTGTCGTTTAGGTCAAAGTCGATATACGCCTGTTCTAACTCAACTTCACCGCTTTTACCTTCACCAGCAATGCTGTGCTCAACTTCAAGTTCTGAGAAGAAACGGATGTCGTCACTGAACTCATGACCGAAGAATAAAACAAAACGGTGGAAATCAATCTCATCTTTATCGCTGGCGCCGCCCAGATAGGTTGTTGTAATGCAATTCGCCGTAACCACCGATGGTTGTTTTGTCAGCGAAGTTGGCTAGTTTTTGGATGCCACTTGCACTATCGGCAATAGACTCGGTAGCGATAACAGCCGCTTCTACTTTGTCGTTTGTTTGTGCAACAGCGTCACGAAGCTGAGCGTTTTCTTTGGTCAGTTGCTTGTTTTGAGTTTCAAGCGCATCGAGTCTTTTTGCTAGGTCTTCTAATGTGAGGGCCGATGCAAGGGGGCTGATGCCGATACTGAGGGCAACGGCGAGCCCAGTATTTTTAGCGAGAGTTGCGAAGTTCATTGGTGGTTTCCTATCTTGTTA
>MAAC01012035.1_pt1 | contig 12827 bp, 13 predicted proteins | sample 1115981 | NCBI WGS metagenome assembly MAAC01 (sample SAMN04961126, study PRJNA320927) | seawater metagenome | isolation source: sample BD02T64 sea water enriched with oil for 64 days | place: USA:Gulf of Mexico | collected 2013-07-27 | reverse complement strand
ATTTCTGCTGTTTCACCGCCAACAAGTGCACAACCCGATTGAATACAACCTTCCGCAATACCTTCAACAACGGCAGAGGCAACGGCAACATCAAGTTTAGCGGTGGCGTAATAGTCTAAGAAGAATAATGGCTCAGCGCCTTGTACGATAAGATCGTTTACACACATAGCAACCAAATCAATGCCAACAGTGTCATGTTTAGCTAAATCAATGGCTAAACGCAATTTAGTACCAACACCGTCAGTTCCCGCAACTAAAACAGGCTCTTTATAACCCGTTGGCAATTGACATACGCTGCCAAAACCACCTAAACCACCCATTACTTCTGGGCGAGTGGTGCGTTTAACCGCACCTTTAATGTTTTCAACAAGGGCGTTACCAGCATCAATGTCAACACCAGCATCTTTATAGCTTAAAGACTGTTTTTGTTCGCTCACGAGAAACCTCAAAAAATACCAAAGAATTTAAAGGTGCGTATTCTACCAGCGCAAGCGCACATACTCAAAATCTTTATCTAAAATTGATAAATATTTTTATTTGACGGTAAAATCTGGCTTGGTTATGATAATATTAACGTTACGAAAATAGCCTGTTTTTTTTATATGTTTAGACGTTTACCTTTATTACTGTTTGTTATTGTTGATTTTATATTCTTAATACCCGTACAAGCGGTAGAAGTGAACGATCTTTATCAAGCCAGTGTTGCCATCAGCTCCCAAACTAGTCGTGATAGGCCTACTGCTTTAAAAAAGGCGTTAGGGGCTGTTATGATTAAAGTAGGCGGTGAAAAAAGTGTTTTAGATAATGACATTATAAAAAAAGCATTAAAAAACCACCAACAATATTTAACTCAATACCGTTATCAATATAAAAGGGTTCGAGTTGAAAACGCGCTAGCAACAGCAAGTCAAAAGCATGAAAAACAGTTGTTTTTACTGGCGAGTTTTAATGAAGAAAAAATCAATCGGTTATTTCAACAAGCTAATTTACCTTTATGGGGAAGTTTGCGACCACAAGTGCTACTTTGGTTAATTGACGAGCAAGGCTTTGCCCGCACCATTATGTCTAACTCTACAGACTCAGCGCTACCTTTTATGGTTAATGAATTTTCTGCCCGTCGCGGCTTACCTATTATGATGCCACTAATGGACTTAACCGATGCCAGTCAAATAAACGTTAGTGATATTTGGGGACGATTTGAACAGCCAATACGCACAGCATCAGCGCGTTATTTTGCTGAAGCTATTGTGGTGATGAGAATGTCTAATTCTAGTCTAAAAAGTGTTGAAAGTAGTGTTAAAAGTGTTGACGAACAAACAAGTGAGAGCTTTACTGATGAGTCAGATAGTTGTGGTTTGTTATGTGCTCAACCAAAAGAGTTGCAGCAAAGTTACGTGCTTGATTGGAGCTTAATAACTGCGCAGCAAACGTTTAGTCAACAATACCAACACAGCGATCGTCAGCTATTATTGCAGCAAGGATTAGCTGATATTACCGAGGTTATTTATCAGCACTATGCTTTATCGACAACAAGTCATAATGATTTTGTTATTGAAGTGGCCAATGTCGACTCCCTCAGTACTTATGTGCGAGTATTTAATTTTTTACATGACTTATCTTCGGTAAAAATGGTGACTTTGTTAAGTGCTAAGGGCGAGTCCAGACGTTTTCAATTACAACTATTAGGCTCGGTTGAAGCTTTGTTAGCCTCTTTAAAACTGAATAAGCAATTAAAGCAGCATTATGATCCCCTAGCGGATATGAATAATGATACTGAAAATGAATATGTGCCCGTGTTTTATTGGGGAGTAAAATGACCGATAGCCCTCAATTAGCGTTGTCAGTGCAATTACCTGATGATGAAACTTTTGAAAGCTTTAGAAGCGAGGTTAATCAAGGTGTAATCAGCCAGTTGGCTCATTTTGTTGAGCAGAAAGAACTTAAAGAAGTGAACCAACCGAAAAGCTTTTATTTGTTTGGTTTATCAGGCGTTGGCAAGTCGCACTTACTGCACGCGAGTAGTGCTTATGCCGCTCAGCTCGGTAAAACCTCTGTTTGTTTATCTTGTGCGGAATTAAAAAAGTTACCTGTTGATGTACTTGAAGGTTTAGAGCAAATAGATTTGATTTGTTTAGATGACGTCCACCTTATTGCCAATAATAAGTTATGGCAGCAGGCTATTTTTGATTTATATAATCGTGTTATTGAACAAAATAATTGTTTATTAATCAGTGGTGAGCAAAGTGCGAGCCAACTTGGTTTGAGTTTACCTGATCTGGTTTCTCGGCTCACTTGGGGCTTAACAGAGCAAGTTAAGCCCCTTGATGATGTTGAAAAAGTGTTGGTGCTTCAATATCGCGCTTCACAGCGAGGTTTAATGTTAAGTGATGACGCCGCTAAGTTTTTACTTAATCGCTTGTCACGTGAAATGGCCTACCTACTTAACTCGCTTGATACTTTAGATAAAGCTTCAATTCGAGAGCAGCGAAAAATCACTATTCCCTTTATTAAAGAAGTGCTTAAGCTTACTTAATACCAATACAAATAAATATGTGATCATTCTAAATGGACTAAATATTCCAATAACATCGTTCCTTTCAATCCCAATAGCCAGCTATTACTCAATCAAGCGCCTTGTTCTTGAAAATTTATCCTCATTGATATTTGATCACTAACTTACTGGCATTGGCATAACATCAAGAGACTCTTATGCAATCTGTTATCCTAAACAAACAAGTTATTACACCATCGAAGGTTATTTGTATTGGTCGTAATTATGTTGATCATATTGCCGAGCTAGGCAATGAAGTGCCTGATGAAATGGTGGTTTTCTTTAAACCCAATTCGGCCATTGCTAAACAATTAAATGCCTGTCATCAAGAGCCGTTGCATTATGAGGCAGAGTTATGCTTTTTATACCAACAAGGGCGCTTTAGTGCGGTAGCTATAGGTTTAGATTTAACTAAACGAGGGCTACAAGGGCAATTAAAAGCTAAAGGCTTACCTTGGGAGCGTGCTAAAGCATTTGATGGCGCGGCAGTTTTTAGTGAATTTGTTGCGATTGATAGCATTGATGATGCGCTAAGCTTAGAGCTGATGATTGATGGTAACCTTGTTCAAGCAGGAGGCGTTGCGCTAATGATGTATAAACCCGAGGTTATTTTATCGCAATTGCAAGAATTTGTGACGTTAGAGGAAGGTGATATTGTGATGACGGGTACGCCAAAAGGCGTTGGTCAAATTATTGTGGGTAGCGAGTTTACTGGCAAGGTTGTTTGTCAAAATCAAAAGAAAATCTTAGTGTCGGCGCGTTGGCTTGCTAAATAACTTAAAACTTTAGTAATTCACCACCGAGTCGCTATGCTTCACCGAGGGCTCTTCGAGCCTACACCGAGGTTTTATTATCTCTGTTAGTCTCGATGTAGTGGATAGCAAGGCCTACATGTAGGTCACTTAGGTTATGCATGGAGCATATAATCTGCCTCTGCGTTCTCTGTGATAATATTTTTTTAAGCTGAATAAATACAAGTTTTAAAGGTATAAAATCTTAAAACTATAAAGCGCTTTACTGCTCAGGTAAATCTTTATGATAATACCCGCCTGATATTGGCCGTTGTTGCTCAATGAAATATTCATCTGCTGTTGTGCGTTCTTTATTTGCCTTAAGAGCATTTGTGATTGGGCTAATGGTTAAGTTGTCCAGCCAGTTATCACCACTAATCATAGCAATAGGTGCTGCTACTTGCGTTAACGCTTGTGTGCTATCAAATTCGGGCAATACTCTTGAGGCGCTATAAGCAACGCGCTGTTTGATACGTTCCTCCCCTATACGCCCCCGTTGACCCCAAGTGACAATGTAATCTGTGCTGCTAATATCATTACCAGTCGGTAAGTTGGTGATGGCAACATCACGAAAAACACTAAAGCGAGTTTGCATCATCAGCTCTTCAAACAGCAGCGCATAATCTTCTCGCTCACTTGAGTAAGCATAAAAGCCTGTTGCCAGATCTGGGCTAAATAATATTTCAATATCGCGGGTGGAATATGATTTTTCTGTGGTAGTGGCCGACACACCAGCAAAGCTGACTTGCGCTAAGCTACGCATTTCACTACTTTGTAATGGAAAAGCTACCGCTAAGCCATCAGATTCAAAATTTGTGCTAAGGGCGGCATCTAAAATACGGCTTTGTTCACTGTGAGTGAACCATTCTGAGCTTGGGAAAAAGTCATTGGCATGGGCTAGCTCATGATAGAGCAGGGAAGATAAACGGTAAAAACCATCACGTGTGGTGCGAGTAACTCTTTGTTCTACAGGAAAATAATCATCGGCGTAGTCGTTATCTTTTACGTAGCGCCATGGCATAAGAAATTGTAGCTCTTGACCAAAGTCAGCACGAAAATCGGGTGCTTCATTGATGGTGTCTCTTTCATCAGCGGTTAACCAAAAATTTTCGGCATCTAAATAGATTGCCCCCGTGGCCGCCCAATAAAAAGAAGGGCGAATATCAGACGAGATAACAATGGCGGTTGTGGCACGTAGTAAATGTTTGAAGTCATTATGGGGATCACTGTTATTGAGAAAATCTTTAAACCTGTCACCCATCCATTGATGGGAAACCACCACTCTGTCCATAATATTATTGATGGTTGGTGTGGTGTTTTCTTGGGCCAATAAGGGCAATTTAGCCAAGGTGCAAGAGCTAGATAAGGTGTTGCTATAAACACAGTCAACAAGGTTGTTGGCGTAAGGGCTGTTACTGTTATAGGGAAATACTTGCGCCACTCTGTCATCAAAATAGGCATTACTCGCAATGCTACTTGCGGGCTCTACTAAAACAACGACCTTATCACTATAGTCTTGGTTAGTATCATTGGCCGTAGCCTCAAACGTTAATAGCGTGTCTTTATTCACGCTTGGCGCGGTAAAAAATATCGCTAACTCACCATCTGTATTGCCTGGAATGCTACTGTCTTGATTGAGGTTAACTGCTGGGCCTGATGTTTGTTGCCAGTGAATACTATTTTCATCAATGTCAGCTTGAGGGAAAACCCGTAAAGATACTTTATTATCGCTCAATACGGTATGGGCAAGTCGAGTGGCTATTTTATTGGTTTCTTCGTTAATGGTTAAGTTATGGCTTAATGTTTGACTAGTGCCATTATTAACAGAAAAGCTAACGTCAAAGCTATAATTCCCTGCTGCCTGTGGGGTAAAAGCAATAACCTTACTATTTGTTGTCAGCAAGGTTACGGATGTGCCGCTTGTTTGTTGCCACTGAATATTGCTTAGCTGATCGTCAGGGTAAAAAAGTACTAACTCCGCGCTTTGACTGCTAAAAGAAGTGCTATCAACTTGGACTATTTCCCCTGCTGCAACGTTTATGTCGCCATCAGAGCTATCTGTTGAGTGACCATTGCAGCCAGTTAGCATCAAGCTAACTGCGGCAATAGCCGTTAACTGCTTAGATGTGAGAAACAATAAAGGTGATTTTGATAACATGCTTCTTCTCCAAGTGAGTACCCTATCGTGACAATGAATGTTTACTTATCTTCTTTAGCTTTCCTAATACTTAGACCTAACTCTTGGCCACGATATTTCGCATAATAACTGCAACCAATAAACATGGTGGTGGCAAATACTAGCTCTAATAGCGCCCAAAGTCTGTCGTTTGGTAATACCCAAAGCGTGGTTAGGCTATGTAGAAAATAAATCAGTACAATAAAATTTGCCCAAGCGTAAGTGTAAGGATTACCTTGTAATAAGCCTTTTAACGGGAATAACAGCGGTAAGGTAAACAATATTAGTGTTGTGGTTGTGCTTAACGCGCTACTTGGCGATAACACTAACAGCCATAAAGGCATATAAATAAGTAAAGAAAAATAGCCAAATAAAGCCATTTTTCTTAAATTGGTAGTGCTAATTCTTTGTTCTTTCATAATTATCTAAACCTAATTAACACAATGCTAACGCGTTTTCAGGCGGACGACCAATAATCGCTTTGCTGCCGTCACTGACAATAGGTCGTTCAACTAATTTTGGTGTTAATACCATGGCTTGAATTAGTTGCTCATCGCTGGCAACACTTAAATTTTGCTCTTTAAATTCAGCTTCTTTAACGCGCATCATATCAATAGGTTTACAGGCTAGCTGTAATAATAGCTGTGTTATTTCTGTGTGGGTTAATGGCTGTTTTAAATATTCAACGATAGTGAGTTCTTTGCTTGAATTTTGCTTTATTAACTCCAGTGTTTGGCGGCTTTTTGAGCATCTAGGGTTATGGTAAATAGTTAACATGTTTTATCTCTTCTTTAAAATAATAATGGCTATGGCTATGGCTATAGGAAAATTTATAAACGTTTTAATTTGTTTTCTTGTTCTTGGAATTGCAATATTCGCGCTTTAATGCGTTTTTGTAATAGAGGCTGCTTGGCAACTAAATCATAACTGGTTTGTAATTCGTCAATCGCCTTTTGATAGGCACCAAGTAAAGCAAAAACTTCGGCTTTACTGATATGCATTAAACCTTTCTTTTGTTGTGCCCGGTAAACTGAGGTTAAAATATCATAAGCAATAAAATTCCCAGGGTTAACTAATAAAAAGTCGTGCAGTACGGTAGCTGCTTGGTCATATTTTTTTGCTGATAGTAACGCGTTACCATAATTCAAGCTGACAACTTGATTGTTAGGCATCAATAAAGTCAAGGGCTCTAGCATGGCAAATGCTTTATCGTACTCATGCAAGTCTAGATAAACATCGGTTAGCGCATCAATATAAAACAAGTTGTTTTTATCGGTTTTTATTAATGTTTCAAGTATTTCTTTCGCGGGTTGGCTCTGTTTATTATCAAAATAAGACAAAGCCAAACCATATTGAGCGGCGGCTTTTAGAGCATATTTTTTCTTGTTTAATTGTAATTTATAATAGCCAATATTATCTCTGGCATTACCTTGATAACGAGATTTTATCCGCGATTTTGCCAATTCAAATGGTAAGCTAGGTGGTAACTGTCTCGCAGGGTAATTATGGGCTCGTTGTCTAGCATCGGCAATCCGTGACTCTGGCAATGGGTGAGTTAATAGCATGGCTGGCGGCTTACTAGCATAACGATATTTTTCAGACATTTTATTAAAAAAATTGGGTGCCCCTTGAGGGTCAAAATTACTATTGGCTAATAATGCGATACCAACTCTGTCAGCTTCTTTTTCATTGCCTCGGGTATAGTTAATACTCGCTTGTTGTGATGCGGCCATTGACGCACTAAGTGCCGCCATGCCTACGGTTGGGTTAACTAATGCTAATAATATCCCTGACACCATACCAGCCATGGTTAATGTTTGGCTTTTACTTTGCGACTCTAATCGACGCGCTAAATGCCGCTGAGTAACATGAGATATTTCATGAGCAAGCACTGAGGCTAATTCGCTTTCGTTACTTGCTGTAGTAAGTAAACCACTGTGCACACCAACATGACCGCCAAAAAAAGCAAAGGCGTTTAATTCATTATTGTTGATGAGAAAAAACTCAAAGGCATAATTTACATCTTGAGCGTTTTTAACTAATTGGTTACCTAAATGATTAATATACTCAATGAGTACAGGGTCTTGCATAATAGGTTGGCTAGCACGCAATTGACGCATCATGGCTTTACCAATTTGGCGCTCTTTGTCGAGTGACAAAACACTAAAGCCTGAAATACCTATTTCAGGCAGTTTGTTTTTATTATTTTGGCCATGAGCGACAACATCAAAAGTAGACAGGGTTGCGATGAGTAAGGTGAAGGCACAAGCAAGCAGTAATGGTTTAAAAGTAAACAATGGGTTTTCCTATTTTGATTAATTCAGCGCAGCTCAACCATTGATAGCGACTAGTTTGGTGAAGTGTTTTGGTTATAGTCACTGGTGAGTATATTGCCACTTCTACGGTCAATTTCTTGGTAAAACTCGGCAATGCTATAACCTTCGACCGCTAAAATATCAAAAGATTCGGATAAAAGTGTAATTAATTCTTCAACCCGATAATAAGCATATTTAACCAGTGCTAAATCAGCCTCGTCGCCACTTTGATAAGTAAAAATGGCAAAGGCGACTAAGCTATTTATTCTAAATAACATGCGCATACTTTCTGGTAGCCAAATTTGAAAAGGGCAACGGCTGTCGCGCACTAATGGCTTGATAATTTTCTCGCCATCAACAACAGGGTAGCAGTGTAACTCATAGCCCATATCATTATAATTGTGCCGTAATATGATTTGGGGTTTTATTTTTACGTGTACATTGCCATCACTATCTTTATGGCCATTTAAATAAGCTAAATTCCAAGTATTGCGATCTAAAATTTGTTTGTAAGCACTATCAAAGCCATCAGATAAAATGCCATCTAACTCGCCTAACGATGATGACATCAGGCGATAAATGGCTGAAACATCGCCCCAGGTGAGCTTTTTTTTGTAAGCATTAATTGCTTTTAAGCTAGGTTTTTCAGCTAAACTAGTCATTTAGTATAGTTTCCTGCATTTTTCTTTATTTAACAACCGTTGATGCGTTATTATGATTGCCTATTTAAATCTCTCTTTAATTGTCTCAGATTACTTTGTTAAATAAAAGAAGCTTAGAATGATTTTCCAGTATGATGCTAGCCAAGAGAAATGCCCATTACCTTTGGTTAATTTACGTTTACTGCTAAAAAAAATGCAAAGTGATGATATTTGCGTCATTAAAATTACAGACCGTGGTTCTATTGAAGATATTCCCAAGTTATTGGTTAAATTAGGCTATAAACACACGTTAATTGCTATTGATGAAAATGTTGTCGAAGTAACAATAACTAATAATAAGAAATAAAGGCACATTATGATCAAATTGTTCGCTGATTGGTATACCCGTAAATTCTCCGATCCCCATGCCGTCACTTTAGCGGTGATTTTATTATGCTCATTTTTGTTTATTGCTTTATTTAGTCACTTGCTAATGCCAGTACTTGTGGCCTTGGCGATTGCTTTTTTACTTGATTTACCAGTTAACAAATTAGTCAATCTAAGTTTGTCTCGTACTAGCGCGACAACGGTTGTGGTTAGCACCTTTATTGGGGTTACTTTGATCGCTATACTGGGCTTAATGCCAATAATTTGGCAGCAGAGCAGTAGTTTATTGCAAGAAGTTCCACACATGGTTTCTGAGGGACAAAAGTACCTATTAACCTTACCTGAAAAATATCCTGATATCATTCAAGCATCTCAAATAGAAACCTTTATCTCTGCGGTTAAAGAAAAGTTGCTTGAGTGGGGGCAACTGATTTTAACGGCATCGTTAAATTCAATTTCGGACTTGGTTGCTTTAATGATTTATCTTATTTTAGTGCCATTAATGGTGTTCTTTTTTCTAAAAGATAAACAAGACTTATTGACAGGAGTTAAGCACTTTTTACCTAAAGAGCGTCGGATGGCGGTACAGGTGAGTAAGGAAATGAATCAACAAATTCTTAATTACATTCGTGGTAAGGTGATTGAAATTTTAATTGTCGGTATTTCTACCACCGTCGCCTTTATTTTCCTAGACCTACGCTATGCTGTTTTATTAGGAGCGTTAGTCGGCTTGTCGGTTTTAGTGCCTTATGTGGGGGCGACGATTGTCACTATTCCTGTATTCTTAGTAGCCTTGTTTCAATGGGGTTTTAGTAATGAATTAGGTTATGTCATGTTAGCCTATGGCATTATTCAAGCACTTGATGGCAATGTGATTGTACCTTTGCTGTTTTCAGAAGCCGTTAACTTGCACCCCGTAACTATTATTATTGCCGTCATTTTCTTTGGCGGGTTATGGGGTTTTTGGGGGGTGTTTTTTGCCATTCCATTAGCAACATTGGTGAAAGCGGTGATTAATGCTTGGTCTTCAAGCCAAACCGAAACAGAGTAAGAAGTAAGGCTGCTAATAAGTCGGTTATTGGCAGCCTATAGCCAAACTACCTCAAGATACAGGAAACTCGCATATTGAAGTGACTTGGGTATATAGTTGTTATTTATAGGCATTCTTTTTAGGTATTGCTTTTAGGTGCTACTTCGCTAATTCATTTAACATATCAAGCACAACTTGATGATGATCTTTGGTTTTAAACTTATTAAAAACATGGCTTATTTTACCATCAAGGCCGATTAAAAAGCTTAATCTATGTATGCCGTCATACTCTTTACCCATGAATTTTTTTAAGCCCCAAACCCCAAAATCATCAGCAACTTGGTGATCAACATCAGAGAGTAGGGTAAAGTTTAATTCATCACGCTGACAAAATTTAGCTAAACGCTTGGGTTCATCGGGTGAAATGCCAAATACAACGGTGTTAAGTGCTTGTAATTGACTTTGGCTATCACGTAATCCTTGCGCTTGTACTGTGCAGCCTGGTGTCATCGCTTTCGGATAAAAATACACTAACACTTGTTTCTTGCCAATTAAATCGGCCAATGACACTGGCTGATCGTTTTCATCTTGTAGAGTAAATAGTGGCGCATTATCACCAATAGTAAGAGTATTCATAATTATCCTGTTAATTTATTTGGTATATATTAGACAAGGCCATAAGGCGCTTTTTTGATGCAGCCTTGTACCGCTATTTGCTCACAAAGTTGTAAAAATTCATTTTCAATATCTTCAATGTTTATTGATTCTGTTAAAGCAAATGAAATACTGGCGCTCATGTTATTTGTTTGTGGGTCTATTTCAGACTTTAATGACGAAATATCAATTTTGCGGGTAGCAAAAAAAGCGGTCATCGCTTTTAAAATACCGGGCTGGTCAATACCGGCATATTGAGCTTGGTAATGCTCAACTAAGTCATAAGATTTATGGCCTGACGTTCTTTTCATCATGGTGATCAGCTCTAAAGCGTGCGCTACCATTGGAATTCTAGCTTCAATTTTATTGATAGCTCGATTATCACCATTGAGTAACATGATAAAGGTGAATTCGAGACCAAATATAGCCATCCTGCTATCTAATATATTACAACCGCATTCACTTGCTAATTTAGTTAACTCACTAACACAACCTGTTCTATCAGAGCCCATGGCTGTCAGTACTAAATATTGTGACATTGAAACGCCTACGTTGAATAAGAAAACCGCATTATACCTGAACCCCATTAGAAAAAGTATGCTAATTGCTTGTGTTTGCAAAACCAGCAAAGTACCATGGTGCGCTAAAATTTGTTCGGGTAAAAATTTATTTTTTGAGTGAACCAAATGTGTTTTTTATCCTCCAATGAACAATTAAATTATTAGTCGCTTTGTATATAAGTGTTTCCTCGGGAGTTTTATGAGTCGTCAATTGTTTTGTTTTTCAGTGCTTAGTTTAACACTGTCTGCCTGTAGTGGTGTTGATAGTAAACGGGCACAGGGAGATTTTGATTATGCCAACAAGGTTGAGTCAAAAGAGTTTGTTGTTCCAGGGTCTTTAGATAAGCCAGCTAAACACAATGATTTTTTGATCACCAATAACGTCAATAAGCAGGGGCCTATTGGTGAAAAGATGGATATTCGAGCTCCGTCATTAGTTTTACCGCTTGCTGCGTCATCGCGTGTGGTAGCCGAGTCTCAGCAAGCTATTATTTGGTTTGATAAAGTGCTTGAAGATAAAGATTTACTCGTTTTTATTAGAGACGCTCTTATTAGTCAATTAATGTCAGACGATGTCACTTATGAAGAAATTCAGTCAACGGTGGATAAAGAAAAAGACGTAACAAACCAAGTATTAGAGTCTAGTTGGTATCATAATGAAGTTGAAACAGGTTGGTTGTTCACTGAAATTGAATTATCGACAAGTTTACGCTTTCGTTATCAACTTGAAGCAAAACCACATGGCCGTAGTGTGTCTTTGCAAGTGGCTTTAATTGATTATATGAAAACCGATAGTGAAGGCGGCAGTAAAACGATTGACCCTATTGATAAGCAGCGTGCTGAAATGGCGATGCTCAATGAAATAGTTGCTCAAGTTGATTATAACTATCGTTTACAACAACGTGAGAATCGTCTAGCGCGAGCAAGTCAAAAATTAGTTTCTATTGGTGAGAACAGTGCCGCAGAGGCAGCTTATGTGGTTGAAATGTCTTTAGATAACTTATGGGCAAACATGCCTATTTTCTTTGAAAAGCATGGCTTTACTATTACTGATCTTAATGAAAGCAATAAAATATATTATGTTGATTTTGCTAAGCCAGAAACCAGTATTTGGGATTCGATTTGGGGCGATGAAGCGCCAGTTATTGAAGTAGTCGATGCTAAATATCAGTTTGTGTTAGCACCGCTAGATGATAAAGACCAAAAAACCTCAGTGAGCATTTATAATGTTGATGGCGAACCATTACCGTTAGAAGCCTTAGAGCGTATCTTCCCTGTGGTGGAAGCTGGCTTATCTTTTAGAAACTTTTATTAAACGTTTAACTGTATCTTGAACCATAAAAAAACGCCGATTAATCGGCGTTTTTTTATGAATAAAGATAAGGTGCCTATTCACCTGCTGTCATCCTCATGGTGCCTTAATTGAGGATCTCAGGATTGATTGACAAGATTCCGTACAAGAGACTTACGGAATGACGACTCCTTTAAAATAGCGTGAATAGTTACAAAATAATCTTACTTAAGCTTATTTTTATCAATAGTTGGCATTTTATGCGCTGTTTTATGTGTTTTTGGTAATGTCTCTTTCATGTCATTTAAGTTGGTTTTACGTAATTTATGATGGCTACTTTTTTGAAAAGTACTTAAATTGCCGATGATGATCATGACGGCAATGACTATCATTAAAATTGCTAGCCAGTTATCCACGAGTAGCTCCTGTTG
>MAAC01000792.1_pt1 | contig 12836 bp, 10 predicted proteins | sample 1115981 | NCBI WGS metagenome assembly MAAC01 (sample SAMN04961126, study PRJNA320927) | seawater metagenome | isolation source: sample BD02T64 sea water enriched with oil for 64 days | place: USA:Gulf of Mexico | collected 2013-07-27 | reverse complement strand
CGCGTTCATCTGGGGTGAGCACCGCGACGCTTCTGGGCTCATCGAGCCCGCCCTTGCCGGTGATCAGCTTGCCCTTTGCATGCTGGCGCGACATCAGCTGGCGTTCGACGAGCAGGTTGCGATCTTCGCGTCCTATTTCGTGCAGGTCGATCCACATGAACTGGGTCGATGGGCTGGTCGTCATGTTGAGAATGCGGTGCTTGCACGCTTCGAGGATCTGTGTGCGATCGAGCCTTGATGCCTGAGGCGTAAACGGGAACCCGGATATGTTCCGCGCCAAGCGAACACGCGATGACATCACGACATCGTTCGATTCGCCCAATCCACGCAGCCACTCGGCCTTCTTGGTGAATGCGGGTCCTCGCATGGGGTTCGAGCCCGAAGGCGTGTCGTCGGCTGCCTGCATCGGCGGGTTCTCCGAGAGTGTGATTGATCGCGGTGCGGTGGGGCGGGAGAGAAGGGGCGTACGCAACCGTGATCGTAGGATCAGGCCGGTGCAGAGTCTGATGTCGGCGTAGACCGATTCGGTGCCGACTCGATCTGCGATGACGCCAACGAGGTCAAGCGGGTCAGCTCGTCGCGGAGCATCGCTGCCTGCTCATACTCTTCGTCATGGATCGACTTGGCCAATCGCCCACGCAGCGCTTCGAGCCGTTCTTCACGCTGGCGTATATCGCCGAGCAGGGCTTCGATGCGGTTCGTGTCGTTGGCGTCTTTGCTCTCGCTCAGGGCGCGTCTGGGCACCTTGCCGACATGGTTGCATCCGCCTTCGTGGGCTCGTTCGATCATCGGCCCGATCCGGTCCTCAAAGATCTGATAGCACGCCGGGCACCCGAGCAATCCAGATTTCTTAAAGCTCGAGAAGGTCTGTCCGCATCCAACGCATGACTGATGAATCGGCTTGGTCTTCATCGTCGGGCGGGGTTTGATGGTATCGCTGGTGGATTCGCTCACAAAGTCATCGTCCGGCGAGGCGTCCTCATCAGTAATCACCTGCCCCATAATGTAGCTCGCGCTCGATATGAGCTGGCTGATGGGGATATATGGATCGACACTGACACCTCGTTCGCGGGCGCAATGCTCGCACAGGTGCCTCTCGACCTTTTTTTTGTCTTTGGTGATGATCACTTCGTGGATCGTCGCTTCGTATTGGCCGCATTCACAGAGCATCCATTGCCCTCCAGTATTCTCAATCCATTGGCTGAACCTGCTGAGTATACAGGATTTGCAGCAAAAACAAAAGAGCCCACACGAAATGTTGTGGGCTTTTGGCGGGAAATTTTTTGTCAATCTGGTTCACGAACACCCAAATTCAATGGGCAATTGGTGATTCAGAGGGCATTTAGCCTTCGGCGGCCGCGAGCTTTTGCTGGCGGGTGTACCCAAACTTTCGCTTGAGTGGCTTGATCAACAACCCTGAGCGGATCGCATGAGCCGAGGCGTACACCTTTACAGTGGTCTTTGAACCATCGTTGTTGGTGATCTCAGCGTTGACCTTCTGAAGGTTGGGCTTGAACTTGCGGCGGGTCTTGCCGGTAGTCTGGAGGCCGAAACCACCCTTTGAGATCTTGGCACCGCCGTAGGCTTTTCTGTTGCCGTAGGTTGTCTTTTTTCCGGTGAAGTGGCATTCAAATGGCATAGTTCTAACCTCAGTCTGGTCCATAAGGACATATCGGTGCCCACCTTGGGCGTTGGGTCGTGATGATAGGCGTGGAAATGGGGAAAGCAAGAGCGGGAAGTTCGGAGTAGAGGCAAAGAACTCAAGTTGAAACGAAGAATAGGCAGATAACGCAAAATACTCAGGCCGAGTTCGTTTTTTCGTCGCTTAAAGCAGGGGAAATGAGAGTTTTAGCACTGGTGAGGAGAGCGATGAGCTTTTCTATGTCAGCTTATCGAACCTGCGTTTTGGCGAATGCCAGTTAATTCCAAAAAACCGGGTGAATTAGGCTGTTTTTTTGTAGCAGATTGAAAAAATTGATACCATGATTGCAAGAGAGACGTCAGAGGCCTCCTTCAGAGGTCTTCGATCTACAAAACCATTCGTTCACAAAGGGGAGAATACAAATGAAAAAGATACTCAATGCCACGATCGTGTTGGCTGCAGTTGCGGGCACTGCACAGGCCGATATCGTGCTCGATGGCGTTCTTGGTGGAGCAGACAGCTATTCAAACACCGAGAGTGTGACTTGGTTTAATGGTCACCAGACTGCCAATAGCTTCTATGGCGACTTTGGCAATCAGTCTCACACGACCAACATCAGCTATGGCGTGAGCACATTCGGAGGGGCTGACTACTTCTTCCTCCATGTCGAAGCCCCCTTGTATGCAAAGAACATGATCTGGGAAAACAGAGATTGGGGTGACGAGTTTGTCAATACAGACCCAAACGCCGGGCTTATTGAGGGCGATGTGACCTCTTACCGAGTGCATCATGAAACTCATCACAACCCATTCAGCATGAACCTGGATTTTAATGGTGCGACCGGCAGTGAAAAGATGTTCTTCTTGGATTCAAATGGCGATGGCGTATTCGGCGCTGATCTCGATGGCAATGCGGATAACGCATTTGGTCTGGTAGGATATAAAGATTCAGTTGACTATCTGCTTGATAACGGCTTGAGCACAGTGGACCTGAGTCTTGCTCGAGACACGACGATGTCATTCGAGTTCATGTTCGAACTTGATTCGGCGATGAATGAGCAGATTCTGGAATATGCCCGCAATGGCATCGAGTTCCACATGTCGCCCGAACGCGGGCTGCCAGTTCCTGCTCCAGCTTCCGCAGCATTGCTCGGACTCGGTGGCATGCTCCTTGCCAAGCGCCGTCGTTAAAACTGAGGCTGTTTGCGAGTTCAAAGTACAATGAAAAGGCTGTCTCAATAATGAGACAGCCTTTTTTATGTCAATGCCCGATGCTCAGCAGGTGCCGTCTTCGGCTCGAGCATGTCTCCTTCTCAATACCTTCTATGACAACCATAGTAGATACGGCTGTGAGACGAAGATTGGCGAATCGGGGTATCCGGTGCTTAGTCCGGGCAGCCTGAACTGAAGAGGGCGATGTAGGCGCTGATGTCAAAGAAGTTGAGTTCGCCGTCGCCGTTGATGTCGGCGATGCACTCAGGTTCGGGTGGGCCGTCGACGACTGAGACTCTCACAAGGATGGTGCCATTGTTAGGGATTCCATTTTGAGGATACTCTCGCCAATCCGCATGGCCAATGATTGTGTAGTAGTACAAATGCACGCCGGTCCACTCGGGCATCTGGTAGTCAATTGGCGCATCGGGGAGCGAGGTCATCGAGAGACCCCACGCATCGCCTGGGAATCCAAAATCGACCCAAAACTGAATATTCTCGCCGTTGATGTCGGTCGACATCTGATATCTAAAGGCACTCTCGACATATTGGAGCTCAACATCTGCTGGGAGGTATTCCAGCGGCTCTTGCAACAGTACAAAGGGTGCAATTACCGAGGAATTCGTGAGGGCCCCAGTCTGCACAGCCTCGCCCCACACGGCGTTGAACCGGACCGTGTCGGTGTCGACCGTGTGTGGTGCGGCACCCGCGTCGAAGACGGCGCGGAGTCCGAACGGTACTAATTCGAGGCTGCCGTCAGTTACGACCGTCCCGCTAATATCGATCTCGATGTACGGCTGCGCGGTCGCATTGGCAGACGAGAGGGTGATGGCCGCGATGATTGCGGCGACGAGCGTGGTGAATCGGGTGTGAATGGTCATGCGGTCTCTCTCAGGTGTATTTCGATCAGAGCGACCAGCGTACTGGAATCCGCCTCTTGGAACAAGGGATTACTCAGCAACCGCCGAATTTGTGCGCATGGTTTGGACCGAGAAGAAGACCACTATACCCCGTGTCTAGGGGGTGATGATCTTCTTCGTTTTGGGGTGAGGTGATAGGAGTGGCAGGTGTTACGGACAGCCTGCACTGAAGAGGGCGATGTAGGCGCTGATGTCGAAGAAGTTGAGTTCGCCATCGCCGTTGACATCCGCGAGGCACTCGGGTTCGGGTGGGCCGTCAACGTATCGGAATGTCGCGTGGATGCTGCCAGTGATGAGACCACCGGAACCTCCTTCCCAACGCGCACTACCAATATCACCATTAATACTCGAGTACGAGTCGTATTTCACGGGACCATTTGAGAATACCTGGTAGTCACCGAGATCGTCGGGGAGCGTGGTCATCGCGAGACTAAACGAGCCGATTGGGTCGATGACCACGAAATCCATGTACTCGCCGTTGACATCGGCAGATATCCGATAGCTGTTGGAACTCCGGACATATATGAAATCAAAATCTGCGGGGATGTACTCCAGCGCTGTATCGATTACAATGGGCGATCCGGTCGCGATGGACGGTAAACCCCTAGTCTCAAAGGCCTCGCCCCACACGCCGTCGAAACGGATCGAGTTGTTGCCGACCGAGACCGGTGCGGCACCCGCGTCGAAGATGGCGCGGAGTCCGAACCGCTTGAACTCATACCCGGTTGTCTGACCTTGCATCGAGCCGCTGACATCGATCTCGATGTACGGCTGCGCGAACGCAGGAGTGGACGAGAGGGTGATGGCCGCGATGGCTGCGATGGCGAGCGTGGTGAATCGAGTGAGAATGGTCATGTGGTGTCCTTACTAGTGATTTTCAGTCAGAGCGGCGAGAGTACCGGCATCCGCCTCTTGGAGCAAGGAGATACCCAGAAATCACCGTATTTGTGCACGGGTGTCTTGACCATCATCTGATAACAGTTGATTTTACTAATTTCCTGCTGTATAAGAATTATTTGTGTGAAAACTCCCCGTCGTCGTGTATAAATGGAGCCCCCATAAAACCCATGGCGGGCATCCTGATTTGGGACCATCTGGTCCCCCAATCAACCATCCTAAAGAGAAGAGAGAGAACACACATGAATATTCAAAGAAGCCGCATATGGTCCATGCTCATTGCAGTGGTCGTTGCCGCGACTGCTGCGACAACCGCCAACGCCCAGCTGTTCCAGATGGAGTTCACCGCGGTCTATAAAGATTACTTCAACTCTGGGGGTGGGGGAACGCAGACAGGCGTTGTTATGGTCACCGGCACGGTCGTATGGGACAGCCAGACCCCATCTACCTTCACCAACGGCTCCAATAGCCGAAGCTGGGATTACATATCGTTCGAAGCCAGAGGAATCGGACATCTTGAAGGCGGCCACGAAATTGACTTCACGCTCGATCTCGGCCCCTCGGGCAGCACATCCAACTCCATCCAAACCGTCCACATCCCATCCCAGAATGCTTCGAACATGTATTGGAGATCAAACATCGATCCCTTTAACACAGGATCTGGAGTTTGGGACGGCAGCTTTTATATCTTTGCCGGGAATGCCCCAGGCATGCCCGACTTCACTTCGCCGTTGCCCACTACAGCAGCAGGGTACGAGGGCTCGAACGGATTCAGTCCGAGACTAAGCTTTACCGATGCCGATTTCAACTTCATCGATATGGAGCTGGAATCGTCAACCGTGGTCATCACGCCCTTGAATCCCGACCCGCCTTGTATCGCAGATATCAACGGGGATGGCGAACTCAACTTCTTCGACGTCAGCGCGTACATCTCTTTGTTCACAGCGGGCTGCCCTTAACCCCCCCCAGCAGCAGTAGGAAGAGAAGAAGGCCATCAACCCCTGGGAGCGGGGTTGATGGCCTTCTTCTTTTGGATCATTGGGTTTGGTTGTTGGTGATCGGCTATGGGCACCCGTTATCATGGGTTCGATTGTGCCCAGGTGATGGCTTCGGCTTCGGCTTGTTTGATAAAGGCGTTCTTGCCGGCGATGTAGGTTTCAAGAGTGATACTGGGGTTGGCGATGAGATTGGCTTTGAGCTGAGAGTATTCTTGTGCCTTGGCTGGATAGGCGATGAGGTAATCTCTGAAGGCGAGGTGCCTTTGGAGGTGAGGGGAGCCGATGGCGAAGGCGTGGATGTGGTGGGTTCGGGTGCCTTGGGGGTTGGATTTGCGGAAGTAGCGTCGGGTTTCGATGCCGAACTCGCCCATGACTTCATAGCCGAGGGATTCGATGGCGGGGTTGGATTCATCGAGCCGATCGAGCGAGGCGACTTCGATGAGGATGTCGATGATGGGTTTGGCGAGGATATCCGGTATTGAGGTGCTGCCGATATGGTCTATGGCGATTGCTTGATCGCCCAGTGCTTGGTCCAGGTCGGTTCGCTCTTGGGTGAAGAGTTGTTTCCATTGCGGGTTATGTGGGATGGCGATTGGGGGCATGGTGGAATGATACCCAAAGCGGCAGCCGCCCGAGGAGCCGGATGACTCTTCGGGCGGCGTGAACCTACTTGGATTGAGTTATTCGTTCACAGTTTGAACTGTGATACCAACTGGCGTAGCTGTTCAGATTCTACCGAAAGACCGTTGGCGGCTTCAGCTGTCTGGCCTGCAGCCTGATTTGACTCGCGTGAAACCGCATTAATCTCTTCAATGCCTACTGCAATCTGCTCGCCCACAGTTGCCTGCTCTTCAGCGGTCTTCGCAATCGAGCTCACCATCTCTTCGAGACTTATAGAGGACTCAGAAATCTTACTGAGCATATGCCCAGCCTCTTCAGCGAGCACAACGCCCTTTTGTACACGATCAGTTCCGACATCGATGAGTTCGACCGCTTTGGTGGTTTCATCCTGAATCTCACGGATACTCAGACCGACCTCCTCGGTCGCTTGGGTCGTGCGTTCGGCAAGTTTGCGAACTTCGTCAGCAACAACGGCGAATCCACGCCCGTGCTCGCCGGCTCGTGCAGCTTCGATGGCTGCGTTGAGTGCCAGCAGGTTTGTTTGATCAGCGATGTCATTGATGACCTCAATGATCTGGCCGATTTGTTCACCCTTATTACCGAGCTCGGTAACGCTCGTCGAGCTGGAACTCACAGCAGTGGAAATCTCGCTCATACCATCAACAGTGTTCTTCACAATTGTGACACCAGAAGCAGCATTCTCCCCGGCTTCGCGTGCATTCGTTGATGCATCACCTGCATTACGAGCCACTTGGACAACCGATGATGACATTTCTTCGATGGCTGACGAAATTTGTTCTACCTGTGAAGATTGGCTCTGAAGACCAGCCGACATCTCTTCGCTTGATGCCGCAATCTCAGTTGCAGCTGCAGCTACTTGATCTGAGGCAACTTGTACATCAGTGATGATCGAATGGAACTTCTCAACAAAGATATTGAACCATGATGCGAGTCGTCCGAGCTCGTCCTTTGATTTCGTTTCAAGCCGCATTGTCAGATCGCCCTCAGCGATGACTTTGATCATATCCACGGTTTTGTTAATAGGACGGGTGATCATCAGGCTGAGGAAGAGCCCGATGCCCAAGCCGGCGAACACTGAAAGCGTCACGATTGCCACGAGGGACGAGGTCGCCGTCGTCTTGGCGGCGTCTCCATGATTCTTGGCCGCGGTCATTGCAACGCTTGAAGCGTGCTCGATTTCACTGAGAAGATGGTCGGCTTCGTTTCCTGAAGCGTCCAACTCGCCCATCGCGACATCGACCGCGATTCCTTGGACCATCGCGGCGTGATGCGTGTCGATGAGTTCTTGGCCGGCAATTTCGAAGAGTTCGTGGTCGTGGTTGAACGCTTCAAGAGCGGTGAGAATAGCTTCATTGTGTGTAGGTACAATGGTGATGCCGTCGATCTCTCCGCCGTGGACGATGATGTCGAGGTAATGCTCGAATGAAGCGATTTTTTCGTGGTAGTGTGCTTCGAGCGAATCGGTCTCGGTTGGATCGATGGTCTGAATAAACTCTTCCAAGCTCATTCGTGCTTCTGCCAGGGCCATCTGTGCCTCACTGAGCATTTCGATGAGCGGGATATCTTCACTGAGGATGACCAGAGCGGCTTCGCTCAGGTCGCCTTCATGGCTTCGCTTGTCGATTTCCTCGTTGACGAGATCGAGCACCTTATGGGAATGGACCATCGCGATGTCGTAGTCATGTGCCATTTCTATCATCGCGTGATGGGCCTGCTCTTCGAGATGGAGCATCTCTCTGCTGCTTTGCATCATGTGTGATGCAGCAACCTGGAACTCATCAGTGTGAATCGTGTGTGCATGACGCACCATCTCGGCGAGCTCTGCGTTTTTCGTTTTCAGAACGACGGTGCCGTCGTCAAAGATTTTTCCTTCCAAAATCGCATTGGAGAATGTCTCGTAGTCAGAGAGCGTCTGCTCATAGGATGAAAGAATCCCGTCCAACTCACTCGAATGATCAGAGTTCGTCGCGGCGGTCGCAGACTTGAACTCCTCCATTGCGATTCGGGATTTCCAGAGTGAGATTTTCATTTCACTCGCCATATACACGATCGGTGCTTCTTCGTCACCAATGACGTGAAGGCTTTTCCCGACAGAATCAATGCCTCTGTATCCGATAACCCCGGATACGACCACAAGGGAAACGATGCAGAAGCATCCAGTTAGTATTTTGAACCTGATTGTTAGTTTGTTAAGCATTAGTAAATCCTGTAGTATCGGTGAATTAGTAAGTCTTTTTCGTTAGTAAATAGATCGGCACTGCATGAGTGCTCCATCAGAGAAACTCTAAATATGGGTCGTCTCTATGAGTGTCGCTCTCGAGAAGTTCGCCATTTTGTGCGGTAGCGGGGGGGGATTTTGTGCTTTCGGGTGAGAGAAAATTCGTCGATCAGTATTCAAGAATTCACTTGTTTGTTCTAGCAGGGCCGAAGAAAAGAGCAGACATCAACATCCTAATATAGCAAATGAAAGTCCTCTCCCAAAACGGCAGCCGCCCGAGGAGCCGGATGACTCTTCGGGCGGCGTGATCCTTGGTGGATGTGCCTGTGTGGGTCTTGTGTATTTACACGGGTTTAGTTGCTCGAAGCGACCGAACCTTCGATTTCAACCTCTTCTGGGGTGATTTCGATGATTGTTGGCTCGATGTTGAACTCTTCGAGCTGTTGTTCGAAACTCTGGACATGCCCTTCTTGGTCGATGAGGTACTGGGCTTCATCGATGTAGCTTCGGCCGTTCTCTTTGCCAGAGATGGCTTCGAGGCGGGCACGCTGCTCGGTGCGGATGTTGCTCAGACGGCTGTTGAGCTGATCGAGCGAGTTTGCCTGGAATCGACTATGAGCATCGATGGTGTCCTGACGATCTTCCATCATCTCGATGAGACGATCATTGCGAGCGATGGTATCGATTTGTGCGTCAAGCTGGAAGAGCTTGGCCTGGAACTCGGACTGTTCGCCGACGAGACGGTCAAAGAGGTCTGAGAGCTGGGTTTCCTGATCGCTCAGGTATCCGAGATCGATGTTGAGGTCTTGAGCGCGGGTGGCGTACAAGCCTTGGGTTTGTTCGATCTGCTGACGCTTGGCGTAGGCATCTTCGAGGTCTACAGGCTTGTTATTAAAGCTAATTCTTACGATTGCACCCGGGTTTGCACTCTGGGTGACCCGTGCTTGGGCGATTTGTGAATCGACCACGTTGAGATCGTTGCTTGCCAGCGAGACCACCTTGGTAGCGATCTGCATTTCTCGCTCGAGCTGGGCGATCTGTGTCTGGACTTCGCTCAGGTCAGAGCGGACGTCAGCGATCTTGCCTGGGTACTGTGCTTCAAGCTTCTTGACCTGTGCCCGGAGCAAGATGGGGTCGTCGATGTTGTCATCGATGACGCTTGTGATTGCACCTCGTGTTTGATTGAACATTGCGTGTGCCCGTTGAGGACCTGCGACCGCAACAAGGACACCACCGGTGAGGGCGGTGATCACGACGCCGCGTACTACTGTTTTACCAATGCATCCCATTGTATTTCTCCAAACTAGATGTCGATCTTCCTGAGAATCGACTGGGTTTCGTGTTCCCGATCGAAGTAGATCGGGGTTGGTTTTGTGTTTGCCAAGCGGGTGCTCGACACCTGATATCTGGGAATCTGGAATGTTGAATTTCATCGTGAGCAAGAAAAACACAAGAAAAGCATCTCGATTGGTCTATCTCTGGGTTCTCGGACATGCAAAACTCGCTTTTATGCACCCTCAGGTGGGATATTCGGGTATCCTGATAGGGTGCATTCATTTGAAACCTGGAGCGAGCAATTCCAAAGAATGCTGATCCCGGTGCTGATAAAATCAGTAGAACGGGTGTCTGATTGAAGTTTTCTGAATGAAAGAGGGTCCATGCTCACAAATATGACCACCAGTTTTATTGCCCGGTTGCGTGCCAATGACGAGGCCGCTTGGTTTGAACTCTGGGAGACTTTCGGACCGGTGATCCGCATCCAGCTTTCTCGCTGGGGGCGTGGACGCATCGGGGTCGAGACGGTGCGGGATCTTTCGCAAGAAACCCTCGCCGCGTTGTCGAACTCTATAGATAGGTATGACCCTGCGCGTGGTGCTCGTTTTTCAACCTGGTTATTGGCGATCGCCAAGCATGTGCTGGGCGATGAGATTGACCGAAGGATGGCGCTCAAACGTGGGGGGGGCAAAGCCAACGCGCAGTTCGATGAGACTTGGATGAAAGCAGATGCGACCCAAGGGGTCGACGAGATATACGAGGCGTCGATCTTCTGTGCTAAGGTCGAAGCCGCGATCAAAATGGTCGAAAGAGAGACCGATTTTACTGATTTTACGATCTATCGGATGCGGGTGCTCGATGGGCAGTCTGGCAAAGAGGTTGCAGTGGCGATCGGGGTGTCCGAGCCAACGATCAGCCGACGGCTGGCGAAGGTTCGCGGGGTCTTACGGGCTCGGCTCAGCGAGGTCATTGCGACCTATTCGTTTACCTCTGAAGAACTCAGTGAGGCGGAGCGAAATGGATTGACTCTGAATCCCAAGAAAGAGGGCAGCGGGGAAGTCGGCCCTGCGGACAAAGCCGCCGATGTCATGTTCGATGACGCAATCGCGGAAATCTACCACCGGCAAATGTTGCTGCGAGCCGAGGATGAACAAGCCCTTTTGGGTTGATCACCACCGGCAATCAGCTGACAGGGGCGTTAGGATTATGACTGTTATCTCAATCTTTGGAATCATCGCTTCCGTGCTCCTCGGGGCCGTGCTACTTGCTGCGATCATTTTTCTGATCTCCAAGCTCTTTGGCATCACCTTCTTGGTGCTTCGCAATATCTTCCGATTCATCGGCGAAGAGGTCACCGATACGCTCCGATTCGTCGGGGCGATTCTCGCGTCGATCCTCTTTGCACCATTGGTCGTGCTCAGCGTGGTCATCGGGCGTTGGTCGGCATCGAGGCACTATTCAGGCGCATTGATGACCGAACTCCGGGCGGCGACACGGTGTGTCTACCGGATTTTCATCGGCAACATCGCCCGGCTCTTCGGTGTGTCCAAGGCGCTCGAAGGCGTCGAGCAGCGTGTGCCCGAGATGATGGCGGCTGCGCCGACACGCGACAAACCATCCAAGAAACGCGTCGGAATCTTCGAAGGCTACACCATCGTTGGCTCGCTCAAAGGCGGCGGCTCGGGTGGCAAGCTGTACATCGCAGAACCTGATGATGTGAAACGAGCCGTGTTTGCCAAGCGCAAGCTTGGCGAGGTTGATCAAGTGGTGATCAAGGTGTTCTCGCTCAAAGATGGTTCGAGCTTGCCTCAGATCGTACGAGAGAGCCGGGCGCTCGATGCTGCTCGCTCGCTTGGATTAGTGCTCGAACACCAGATGGCACCTGAGCGGTTCTTCTATGTGATGCGTTATGTGCCGGGCGAGTCGCTCTCGATCGTTACCCAGCGTCTGCACACATTGAGCGGCATCTCCGGTCTCGAAACCGATCACCTCAAATCAGTGATGAGTTACTCCGAAGATCTTCTGGTCGCGTTGGATACCTATCACCACGCCGAGCTCTGGCACAAGGATGTCAAGCCCGACAACATCATTGTCGATGGGCACGACAGGAGCGCAAAGGCTCATCTGGTTGACTTCGGACTCATCACCCCGATGCGTTCGGCGATGACACTGACCACGCATGGAACAGAATATTTCCGTGATCCAGAGCTCGTCCGCCAGGCATTGCGTGGCGTGAAGGTGCATCAGATCGATGGCTCAAAGTTTGATATCTATGGTGCAGGTGCCGTGCTGTTTTCGATGATCGAGAACTCGTTCCCTGCTCATGGCGGGTTGTCGCAGCTTACCAAGCGATGCCCAGAAGCGTTGCGTTGGATCGTTCGTCGTTCGATGGCCGAGTATGACCGTCGTTATCCAAGTGCCGCGGTGATGCTCGCCGACTTGCGTGTGGTGATGGCTGCGGATGATCCGTTCACGGTCAAGCCGATTGATCTGCCGAGTGTTTCGCAGGGCGATGTGGCTGCTGCTGATCAGGTTCATAGCGTCCCTGCACCCGAGTTTGACATGCCCGTGAGCTTCGCTGGTTCGCCAGTGCCACCGGTACAAGCCCCGCCTCGCGTCAATGCGCCCGTTGATGCACCAGTTGGTGCGCCAGTCGGTGCACGCGTTGGTCGCCCAAAGACTCAACTCACGAGTTGGTGGTCGGGCAAGTATGCTGTTGGCGGCGTAATGCCCTCGCCTAGTCGCAAGCAGCGTGCACACGCGCCGGCTCCTGTTGGGCAGGCTGTGAATCAGCAGGGGCGTCGCCCATTGCGCGATGTGACTGATCGCAAGCCTGCGGGCCAGCAGGTCAAGGATGCTCGCAAGCGAGCGGATCGGATGCGTTCGCGAGGCAGCAAGCGGATGAAAGCCAATCGGAAACGCCATAGTAACTACTCCAACACACCGGGTGTTGCCGTAGTGTTTGCAGGGTTGTTGGGGATGGCGGTATTGTTTGTCGGTGCGATCATTGGTGCGGCGATGTTCACCCCATTG
>MAAC01013880.1_pt1 | contig 12838 bp, 10 predicted proteins | sample 1115981 | NCBI WGS metagenome assembly MAAC01 (sample SAMN04961126, study PRJNA320927) | seawater metagenome | isolation source: sample BD02T64 sea water enriched with oil for 64 days | place: USA:Gulf of Mexico | collected 2013-07-27 | reverse complement strand
TCTAATGGATATTCCTTGATATAACCGTAACCGCCGTGGATTTGTAGTGCTGCATCACAAACTTGAAAGCCAATATCGGTAGCAAAACGTTTTGCCATTGCACAATATGCCGTTTTTTCGGGGTCATTTTGATCTAATTTATAAGCGGCTAAGCGAACTAGTTGACGGGCAGCAACTAATTCAGTTGCCATATCAGCTAATTTAAATTGTAACCCTTGAAAAGCCGCGATAGGTTTACCAAATTGCTCACGTTCTTTCATATATTCCATAGCAATATTTAATGCTTGTTGTGCGGTGCCAATTGAACAGGTGGCAATGTTAATGCGACCGCCATCAAGGCCTTTCATTGCCATTGCAAAACCTTCGCCTTCATTGCCTAATAGATTTTCAACGGGTACTTTAACGTTATCAAAAGTGATTTGACGGGTGGGCTGAGCATTCCAACCTAGCTTCTCTTCTGCTTTACCATAGATAATACCGTCTAAATCAGCAGGGATAGCTAATGCTGAAATCCCCTTAGGACCTGCTTCGCCGGTACGCACCATAACAACTAAAATCTCAGTAGCACCCGCGCCAGAAATAAACACTTTTGAGCCATTAACAATGTAGTGATCACCGTCTTTTTTCGCTGATGTTCTTAATGATGCAGCATCAGAGCCAGAGCTTGGTTCAGTTAAACAATATGAAGCTAGTTTTTCACCAGTAACTAATGATGGGCACCAAGCTTCTTTTACTGAGTCTTTGCCCCAAGTAGCTATCATCCAAGTCGCCATATTATGAATAGTCATCATTGCTGTAGTTGCAGTACATCCCATTGCTAACTGTTCAAAAATAATTGAAGAGTCTAAACGACTTAAATTTAAGCCGCCCGCGTCTTCTGGTGTATATAAAGCACAAAAGCCTAATTCACCCGCTTTAGCGATTACCTCTTTAGGGAAAATATGTTCTTGATCCCACTTTGCGCCATTAGGCAATAATTCACTATCACTAAACTGTTTAGCGGTGTCTGCAAACATTTGCTGATCTTCGGTTAAATCAAAATTCACATTAAATCCCTAAATATCTAAATTAATTAAGAAAAAGTGGTTAATAGTTAATATATCTAAACCAACATTCATTAAAAACAATGCATTGAATATAAATCGGCCATTAAAACTCAATTTACTCAAGCAAATTAATAGTACATGTTCTAATTAAAGCAAATAAAATCTTAAAAATACATTGATTAACTTGCCACTTTGATGGATTATCTTGCTACAAGTTTAAAAGGTTCCTCTAATGAGTACAGCATCCAGCTGGCCACTGCCAAATAACAGTATTAGGTATCTAATTCCTAAGCCACTAATAAGTGAATTAGAACTGAATATATTAAGTCGTGGCCTTTATCCATTATCATTTGGAAAGTATATATCAGCAAACAATCATTACACCAGAAGGACCAACCACACTGATAATTTGATTATTTTTTGTTTTGATGGTGTAGGTCAATTTAGTACATCCACATGCCAAGGTATGATAAAAAAAGGTGATATACTTTTTTTACCTAAAGGAATAGAACACCAATATAAATCGAGTAAAAAAGACCCATGGTCAATTTATTGGGTTCATATAGAGGGACATTTATTTGAACAGTTCATGGATTTTATTGGTACAAATAGAACAAATTTGATTTTGAGTGTTTCTAATCAAATTGTCTTTATTAATGAATTCGAGCAATTACTTGCAACAAGAAATAAAAGCTATCAATTAAATTCATTTATTCTTGCTGCCAACATCATCAAAAAAATATTTGCTTTATTTACCGTCAATTGTAATGTTGAACCTAAACAGTTAAAGCAAGATTTTAACTTGTCGAAAGTGACTGGTTTTATGGAAGAAAATATTAGCCAAAAAATAAACTTACAACAAATAGCTGATTCGCTAAAGTTGTCAAAATTCTATTTTGCTAAGCAATTTTTACAACATACTGGCGTTAGCCCTATAAGATATTTTTTGGAGTTAAAAATAAAACATGCATGTAAATTACTTGATGAATCGAACATTTCGGTTAAAGACGTTGCTTTGAAGATAGGTTATGACGATCCTTATTATTTTTCTCGGCTGTTTAAAAAAATTATGGGATTGTCGCCCACACAATATCGACAATCTCAATATGGTCACTAAAAGGAAATATGATTAAAAGCATATTTCCTTTAATTTTCCTCGCTAAAACATTTCAAGTGCAATAGCTGTCGCTTCACCACCGCCAATACATAAAGAAGCAACACCTTTTGATAAGCCTTTATTTTTTAAGGCATGAATAAGCGTTACCATAATACGTGCTCCACTAGCACCTAAAGGGTGACCTAATGCACAAGCCCCACCATGAATATTGACCTTATTAATATCTAAGTCCATATTCTTAACCGCTAGCATGGTTACCATGGCAAAGGCTTCATTGATTTCAAATAAATCAACATCATCGCTTGTCCAACCGGCTTTATCCAATAATTTATTCATAGCACCTACTGGCGCTACAGTAAATTCAGCGGGTTTTTGTGCATGAGTAGCATGGGCAACCACTTTACAAAGTGGTGTCAAGCCACGTTCTTGTGCAGTAGATAGCTTCATCATTACCAATGCAGCTGCTCCGTCAGAAATAGAGCTTGAGTTAGCCGCTGTGATAGTGCCGTCTTTTTTAAAGGCTGCTCGCAGTGATGGAATTTTATCTGGGCGAGCATTGCCTGGTTGTTCATCTGTATCAATAATAGTTTCTTTGCGTCTACTTGTTACCGTAACAGACGTAATTTCATTTTTAAAAGCACCTGAATCAATTGCAGCATTAGCACGAGATAATGAACGAATGGCAAATTCATCCATATCTTCACGACTAAAGCCTGCTTCATCAGCTGTTTCTTGGGCAAAACACCCCATAGAAATGCCATCATAGGCATTTTCTAGACCATCAAGCATCATATGATCAAGCACTTGACCATGTCCCATACGCATGCCAGCTCTCGCTTTTGGCAAAATATATGGCGCATTACTCATGCTTTCCATACCACCTGCTACAGCAATTTCAATTGACCCAGCAAGCAATGCATCATGCGCTTGCATTGCAGCTTTCATACCTGATCCGCAAACTTTATTGATAGTGGTACAAACCGTTGACAAGGCTAGATCAGCAGCAATAGCTGCCTGTCTAGCTGGCGCTTGTTTTAAACCTGCCGGTAAAACACAGCCCATGATCACTTCATCTACTTGGTCACTGTTTAATTCAGCTTGAGCTACGACAGATTTTATAGCAGTTGCACCTAATTCAGGTGCTGTAACATTCGCTAAACAGCCGCTAAAACCGCCCATGGGGGTTCTTAATGCTGAAACGATTACAATAGGATCACTGTTTGACATGAGATTCTCCAAAATAAGAAAGTGAAATAATTTTTAATTAGTATTGTTAAATAGCCTAACCCAATATAACGTTTACGACAACGTAAACTTTAGTGCTAGTCTTTAGTCTTCTATACTTTTTCGTAATGGCTTAGTTACAGTTAATCCGATTAAAGATAGTAGAATTATTTTAAAAATGTGCTTACTGGCTTAAATATAACTATGCTTTGTCAAATATTATAAAAATATAACCATTAAACCAGCTTTACGTTTACGTAAACTTCATGTAAGGTTATTTTAAGAATTACATTAATTGTAAATAAGCTAACGCAACAATGAACATAAAAAATAAAACAAGCCAGTCCAACTTCTCAATTGGTGAATTATCAAAAGAGTTTGATATTACCACCCGTAGCATTCGATTTTATGAAGATCAGGGTTTACTCATGCCTGCACGTAAAGGGCAAACTCGTATTTATAATCAAAGAGACAGAGTTAGGCTTAAATTAATATTACGTGGCAAACGTTTAGGGTTTTCATTAGCAGAAACGGGACGATTGTTTGAACTTTATGATGCTGACAAATCTAGCGCTAAACAGTTATCAAGCATGATGGAATTGATTTTTCAGAAAAAAAACGATCTGAAACAACAACTTGATGATATCAACGCAGTATTAATCGAACTTAATGATTTAGAAGACAATTGTCAGAACATACTGTCACAATTAACCAAATAGAGATAAACCAAACAATATTAACTGTAAGTAAATAGCTTAAGTTAATCGGATTTAAACAAAAGGATAAACCATGATTTCTTCATTTAGCTCACTTAATTTTAACTTAGGCGAAACCGTCGACATGATCCGCGATCAAGTAAACGCTTTCGCTCGTGATGAAATAGCTCCACGTGCAGAGCAAATTGATATCGACAATGAATTCCCTAGCGATTTATGGCGTAAATTTGGCGACATGGGTTTATTAGGCATGACCGTTGAAGAAGAATACGGTGGCTCTGGTTTAGGTTACTTGGAGCATATCGTTACTATGCAAGAAATCTCTCGAGCCTCGGCTTCAGTTGGTTTAAGTTATGGTGCTATGTCAAATTTATGTTTAAACCAACTACGAAAAAATGGTTCTCATGAACAAAAATTAAAGTACCTTCCTAAACTTTGTACTGGTGAACACGTTGGTGCGCTTGCTATGAGTGAGCCAAATGCAGGATCTGATGTTGTTAGCATGAAACTACGTGCTGATAAAAAAGGTGATAAGTACATTCTTAACGGCAATAAAATGTGGATCACCAATGGCCCAGATGCTGACGTTTACGTGATTTATGCTAAAACCGATACCAATGCTGGTTCAAAAGGCATCACAGCATTTATTGTTGAACGTGATTATCCAGGATTTTCTCGTCATCAGAAATTAGATAAGTTAGGTATGCGCGGTTCAAATACTTGTGAATTAGTGTTCCAAGACTGTGAAGTGCCTGCTGAAAACATTCTAGGCCAAGAAGGTAAAGGTGTTCGTGTACTGATGTCAGGTTTAGATTATGAAAGAGTTGTATTATCTGGTGGCTCATTAGGCATTATGGATGCTTGTATGGATTTAGTTGTGCCATATGTTCACGACAGAAAACAATTTGGTCAATCAATTGGTGAATTCCAATTGGTTCAGGGCAAAGTGGCTGATATGTACACACAAATGAACGCCGCTAAATCATACGCCTATATGGTAGCCGCAGCATGTGACCGTGGTGAAACAACCCGTAAAGATTCAGCTGCTGTTATTCTTTACGCAGCAGAATTAGCAACCAAAATGGCACTTGATACCATTCAATTACTTGGCGGTAATGGTTATATCAATGAATTTCCTGCTGGGCGTTTATTACGTGATGCCAAGCTTTATGAAATTGGTGCCGGTACTTCTGAAATTCGCAGAATGCTTATTGGGCGTGAGTTGTTCAACGAATCAAAGTAACCCTTCGACAAACTCAGTATTTCTACCATCAATGCTGAGCTAAAAAACACAGTGTCGAAAGTTGACGGTAAATATTGAAACACTAATAAGGTTTTTATTGTGGCAAAACTAATATCAAAAATAAACACTCGCAGCCAAGATTTTTTAGACAATGCTGCTCACATGCAAACACAAGTTGATGACTTGCGTACTAAGCTTGATGAAATAAAACTTGGCGGTGGTGAACGTTCCCGCGAGCGCCACCTTAGCCGTGGAAAGTTATTACCTCGTGATAGAGTAAATGCCCTGCTAGATGATGGCTCTGCATTCTTAGAGTTTTCACAACTTGCTGCCTATAAAGTCTACGAAGATAATGTGCCTAGCGCAGGCATTATCACAGGTATTGGCCGTGTTGGCGGACAAGAATGCGTCATTGTTGCTAATGATGCGACGGTAAAAGGCGGTACTTATTACCCTTTAACGGTGAAAAAGCATCTTAGAGCGCAAAACATTGCACAAGAAAATAACTTACCTTGTATTTATTTAGTTGATTCAGGTGGCGCAAATTTACCTAACCAAGATGATGTATTTCCTGATAAAGAGCACTTTGGTCGTATTTTCTTTAACCAAGCAAATATGTCAGCCAACAGCATTCCACAAATAGCGGTTGTTATGGGCTCGTGTACTGCGGGTGGTGCTTATGTACCTGCCATGGCAGATGAGTCTATTATCGTTAAAGAGCAAGGCACAATATTTTTAGCCGGTCCTCCATTAGTAAAAGCAGCAACCGGTGAGGTAGTAAGCGCAGAAGATTTAGGTGGCGCAGATGTGCATTGTCGTACTTCAGGCGTTACCGATCACTATGCTCAAAATGATCACCATGCTCTTGAAATAGCCCGCTCAGCCGTTGCTAACTTAAATAGAGTCAAACCTGTAAATATCAATTTTCAACAAGTTACAGAGCCTAGTTATCCAAGTGAAGATATTTACGGCATTATCCCAAAAGATACTCGCCAACCTTATGATGTACGTGAAGTCATTGCTCGTATTGTTGATGGTAGTGAATTTGACGAATTTAAAGCGCTTTATGGCAACACCTTAGTTTGTGGTTTTGCCAAAATATTTGGATATCCTGTTGGTATCATCGCTAATAACGGAGTGTTATTTGGCGAATCTGCAGAAAAAGGGGCACACTTCATTCAGCTGTGTGCTCAAAGAAAAATTCCTCTCGTATTTTTACAAAACATTACCGGTTTTATGGTTGGTAAACAGTACGAATCAGGCGGTATTGCCAAGCATGGAGCCAAAATGGTTACTGCTGTTGCGACGGCACAAGTACCTAAATTTACTATTTTAATTGGTGGCAGCTTTGGCGCCGGCAACTATGGCATGTGTGGTCGTGCTTACGACCCACGCTTCTTATTTATGTGGCCAAACGCACGTATTTCAGTGATGGGTGGCGAGCAAGCCGCTGGCGTTATGGCACAAGTAACTCGTGATAAGAAAGAGAAGCTAGGCGAAAGCTGGAGTGAATCCGACGAGCAAGCGTTTAAACGACCAATTATCGATAGTTACGAACATCAAGGTCACCCTTATTATGCTTCCGCACGGTTATGGGATGATGGCATCATCGATCCAGCAGATACGCGTCAGGTACTAGGCTTAGCTATTTCAGCTTCATTAAACAAACCTATTGGTGATACTAAGTTTGGCGTCTTTAGAATGTAAGGCCGAATGTAAAAAACAATGTAATACCAATCCGTATAAGAAAGTGGTCACTTCTTTATAAGCAATGGTATAAGACAATATATGGCATAACTTTAGGTTGAAAATTATGAATACCAATAACGAAAAAGTACTGTTTGAAGTAAATGAACAAGGTATTGCGACCGTTACTTTAAATAATCCTGACAAACACAATGCTTTTGATGATGGCATCATTAAACAATTAACTGACATTTTTAAAAACATTAGTAAACGGGAAGACATCAGCATTATGGTGTTAGCCTCAAATGGCAAAAATTTTAGTGCCGGTGCTGACTTAGCCTGGATGAAACGTATGGCTAGTTATACTTATGAAGATAACTTAAAGGATGCTAATGCCTTAGCACAAATGTTAAAAACCTTAAATTTTTTGCCACAAACTACCATCGCCAAAATTCAAGGCGCTGCTTTTGGTGGCGCAGTAGGTCTAGCAAGTTGCTGTGACATTGTCATAGCCAGTACTAAAGCGAGCTTTTGTTTAAGTGAAGTAAAACTAGGCCTTATTCCAGCAACCATCAGCCCTTACGTGGTGGATGCTATTGGTTTAAAAGCTAGCCGTCGTTATTTTCAAACAGCTGAGCGCTTCTTTAGTGATAAAGCACAGCAGTTAGGTTTAGTGGATGAAATTGTTGAGCCTGATGATTTAGCCAGCGAAGTAAACGCTATGATAGATAGATTACTAGCCAATGGAAGCCAAGCAAGACGACAAGCGAAAAAACTTAGCCAAGATGTTGCTTTTCAAACCATCGATGAAGCTTTACTAACAGATACCAGTGAACGTATTGCCGCTATTCGTGTATCGACAGAAGGCCAAGAAGGTTTAACTGCTTTTTTTGAAAAACGTTCGCCAAATTGGTAAATATAAAGAGTATTAACGACTCTTATTGAAGGAAAAAAAAATGTTCAATAAAATATTAATTGCTAACCGTGGTGAAATAGCCTGCCGCATCATAAAAACAGCTAAAAAGATGGGCGTCTTAACAGTCGCAGTTTATTCAGATGCAGATAAAGATGCTTTGCATGTTCATATGGCAGATGAAGCTATTTATATCGGCCCTTCTCCATCACGTGAAAGTTACCTTTTAGGGGATAACGTTATTGCGGCAGCCATAAAGACAGGCGCTCAGGCAATTCACCCAGGTTACGGTTTTTTATCTGAGAATGCTGATTTTTGTCGGGCTTGTGCTTCACAAAACATAACTTTTATTGGCCCACCAGTTGGTGCTATTGAAGCCATGGGATCAAAGTCAGCAGCGAAAAACATCATGGAAAAAGCCAATGTGCCATTAGTGCCTGGCTATCATGGTGAAGATCAGTCTAGCGCGATAATAAAAAAAGCTGCAGATGATATGGGTTACCCAGTATTATTAAAAGCTACCGCAGGTGGTGGCGGTAAAGGAATGCGTCAAGTTTGGAGCGAACAAGAGTTTGGCGAAGGTTTAGCTGCAGCTAAACGTGAAGCAATGTCATCCTTTGGTGACGATACCATGCTAGTTGAAAAATACTTAACTCAACCTCGCCATGTTGAAATTCAAGTCTTTTGTGATAATCATCAAAATGCTGTTTATTTATTTGAACGAGATTGTTCAGTGCAACGTCGCCATCAAAAAGTTATTGAAGAAGCACCGGCCTTTAAAATGAGTGAAGAACTGCGTGCCCAAATGGGTAAATCAGCAATCAAATCAGCTCAAGCAATCGGTTATCAAGGGGCAGGAACGGTCGAGTTTTTACTTGATGTAGATGGCTCTTTCTATTTTATGGAAATGAATACTCGTTTACAGGTTGAACACCCTGTTACTGAAATGATCAGTGGCCAAGACCTTGTTGAATGGCAATTGCGTGTTGCCGCTGGTGAAACACTGCCTAAAACTCAAGATCAACTCGTGCTAAATGGCCATGCTTTTGAAGCGCGTATTTATGCTGAAGATGCTAATAACGACTTCTTGCCCGCAACAGGGAAATTAAGCTTATTACAAACTCCCTTTGAAAGTGAGTATGTTCGAATAGATACCGGTGTACGTCAAGGAGATGAAGTTAGCGTTTATTACGATCCCATGATTGCCAAATTAATTGTTTGGGATGAAAATCGTGAAAAAGCGTTAAAACGCTTAAGTAAAGCATTGAGCGAATACCGTATTAATGGCGTGACCACTAACATTGATTTTCTCTACAACTTAGCCACATCAAAGCCTTTTATTGAAGAAGATATTGATACAAGTTTTATTGAAAAAAACAACGATCTTATTTTTCATAACACAAAACAGGACTTGCAAAACGAATTACCTATCGCCGCTTTATATCTAGTTTTATCGATTCATAAAAAAGCACAGAAAAGTGCCCAACAAAGCAATGATCCTCATTCACCTTGGCACAATGCTAATGCTTGGCGTTTAAATGAAGCACATACACACACGCTAGTGCTAGCTCATAATGAGACTGAATATACGGTTGAAGTTGAGCAAAAACGCCAAGGAAGTGATGCTTACTATTTAATTAACATCAATGGCGAGCAGTTTGATTGCCAAGGTGTGATGAATGACGACATAATTGTTGTAAATATTAATGGTCATCGCAGCCAAGCAACCATCAGCTTTGATGAAAATAATATCAGCTTATATCGAGAAAATGGTGTGTTTAATTTTACGCATATTTTACCTGATTGCGGTCAACATGAAAATGATGACAACCATGGTGGTTTAACTGCGCCAATGAATGGAACCATGGTCAGCGTTTTAGTTAAAACTGGCGATACTGTTTGTAAAGATCAACCGCTCGTGATTATGGAAGCTATGAAAATGGAACATACGATTAAAGCGCCAAGTAATGGCACTGTTAATGAAATATTCTTCCAAGCAGGAGAGATGGTTGACGGCGGTGCTGAATTATTAGCATTTTGTGAACAAACCAGCACAAATGATGAACCATAAGGTATGAGCATGAATAGTAACTTATCCCCTCTCCTACCTGAAAAGGTAAAAATAGTTGAAGTCGGCCCAAGGGACGGTCTGCAAAACGAAACGACACCAATTAGCGCAAGTGATAAAGTTGCCTTAATAGAAAAGCTTAGCGATGCTGGGATCAGCTATATAGAAAGCGGCAGCTTTGTCTCTCCCAAATGGGTGCCACAAATGGCAACTTCTGCTGAAGTATTTGAAAAGCTTAATCGTAAGAAAGGTGTGACTTATGCTGCACTGACACCAAATATGCGCGGATTTGAAGGTGCGATGTCTGTCAATGTCAGTGAGGTGGCAATATTTGGCGCCGCATCTGAAAGTTTTAGTCAGAAAAACATTAACTGCTCTATTGAAGAAAGTCTTGAGCGATTTGCTCCTATAATGAGTGCTGCCAAAAATTCCAACATAAAAGTACGTGGTTATGTTTCTTGTGTTTTAGGTTGTCCATATGAAGGTGACATTGCTCCAGAACAAGTAGCAAAAGTTGCCGAGAAGTTATACCAAATGGGCTGCTATGAAATATCGCTTGGCGATACCATAGGTGTTGGTACACCAGCTAACGTAACTAAAATGATACATGCCGTTAGCTCCCTAGTACCCATTGATAAGTTGGCGATCCATTTTCATGATACATACGGACAAGCGTTAACGAATATTTACGCTGCGCTGCAAATGGGAATCAAGGTAGTCGATAGTGCTATTGCAGGTCTTGGAGGTTGTCCTTATGCTAAGGGTGCATCAGGTAATGTTGCCACTGAAGATGTTGTGTATATGCTTAATGGTTTAGGCATTAAAACAGCAATAGATTTTACACAATTGCTCGAAGCTGGGTGGTTTATTAGTGAAAAGCTTGGTAAGGCACCTATATCAAAAGTATCAAATGCTTACCTTGCAAATAAGCATACATAGCAAGTTAAACTATCAACAAAAATGTAACAAATAAATAGAAACAAACATTGAGGAAAAGATAATGGCAGGATTTGACAAAGTAGTGTATAGCTATGAAGAAGCCATGGCTGGGTTGACAGATAACATGACCGTTATCGCTGGAGGTTTTGGTCTATGCGGTATTCCCGAAAACTTAATCAATGAAATAAAGCGTAAGGGTACAAAGGGCCTAACCTTAGTATCAAATAACTGCGGTGTTGATGATTTTGGTCTGGGGATTTTATTACCTGACCGTCAAATAAAAAAAATTATTGCCTCTTATGTCGGTGAAAATGCTGAATTTGAACGTCAAATGATGGCTGGTGAACTAGATGTTGAATTAACGCCACAAGGTACGCTAGCGGAAAAAATGCGTGCTGGTGGAGCAGGTATTCCAGCTTTTTTTACTGCAACAGGTTATGGAACACCAGTAGCAGAAGGTAAAGAAGAACGACAATTTAAAGGTCGCGATTACATTCTAGAAGAATCGATTACTGGTGACTTCGCTATCGTTAAAGCCTGGAAAGCCGATCGATATGGCAACTTAGTCTTTAGAAAAACCGCTCGAAACTTTAATCCAATGGCTGCAACTGCGGGAAAAATCACCGTGGTTGAAGTAGAAGAAATTGTTGAGCCAGGAGAGTTAGATCCTGATCAGATTCATACAGCAGGTATTTATGTTGATCGTTTAATTCAAGGTAACTTTGAAAAGCGTATTGAACAACGTACTATCCGCCCATCAACAACGCAGGGAGAGAAATAATGGCTTTATCAAGAGAGCAAATCGCTCAACGTGTTGCCCAAGAGCTTCAAGACGGTTATTACGTTAACTTAGGTATAGGCATTCCAACGCTTGTAGCTAACTATGTACCTGATGGTATGGAAGTGATGCTGCAATCTGAAAATGGCCTATTAGGAATGGGGCAATTTCCTACCGAAGAAGAAATTGATGCTGATTTAATTAATGCGGGTAAGCAAACAGTTACTATGGCTACTGGCGCTTCTATTTTTGATTCTGCTGAATCATTTGCCATGATCCGTGGTGGACATGTAGATTTAACCGTACTAGGTGCTTTTGAAGTAGACGCAAATGGTAATATTGCTTCATATATGATCCCTGGAAAACTCATTAAAGGTATGGGCGGCGCAATGGATTTAGTTGCTGGCGCCGATAACATTATTGTTACCATGACTCATGCTTCAAAGCATGGGGTTTCTAAACTTCTAAATAATTGTACCCTCCCCCTCACAGGAAAAGGCTGCATTAAAAAAGTATTAACCGATTTAGCTTTTATCGAAATTAAAGACGGCAAATTTCATTTATTAGAGCGTGCGCCCGGAGTTTCAGTTGAAGAAATTATAAAGTTAACTGAAGGTGAACTCGTAGTGAGTGGCAATATACCTGAAATGCAATTTTAGACTATTTATCATTAATTTTAAAAAGCAGAAGTTAATAGCTCCTGCTTTTTTTTGCCTTGAAAAAGACTTTTTTTGTAAAAATACTGTAACTTAATTGTTAGCTATTAACAAAGCAAGATTTTCTCACCTATTACAGGTAACTTTTTTGCAATACAAATGGAAATTTCATTCTTGATTACAAATAGTTACAAAACATTTGCATTTTCTGTAAAAATTAGTAATACTTAGAATTGACAAAGAAAAGGCAAAGTACATGAAAGTGTGCTACGCAAAACCACCGGCCTACGGGGTTTTCTAATACTGGAAAATCTACGGCAGCGGAGTCACCTAGTTAACAGGTACATCCCGTGGTTTTTTCTTTTAATAATCCATTTATATAAAGGTTACTAAAATGAAAAAATTATTAATAGCTTCTACCATCACTGTTTTAACATTAACGTCTGTTGTAT
>MAAC01000791.1_pt1 | contig 12844 bp, 10 predicted proteins | sample 1115981 | NCBI WGS metagenome assembly MAAC01 (sample SAMN04961126, study PRJNA320927) | seawater metagenome | isolation source: sample BD02T64 sea water enriched with oil for 64 days | place: USA:Gulf of Mexico | collected 2013-07-27 | reverse complement strand
AATTAATTTTAAAGAAGTTTTTGAATTAGTTCCTCAATTTATAGAAAATAAATTAGTTTTTTTAGGGTTTGAAACAAGTTTAATAACTTTAATTTGTTTATTCTTATTTATTGGAGCAATGGGAAAATCAGCTCAATTTTTATTACACACTTGGTTACCAGATGCGATGGAAGGACCAACACCTGTTTCAGCTCTAATCCATGCTGCCACAATGGTAACAGCAGGAGTTTTTTTAGTTGTCCGATGTTCACCTTTGTTCGAATATTCTCAAACTGCTTTAAACTTAGTAACCGTAGTTGGTATGATCACTGCAGTTTTTGCTGCCTCAGTGGCTCTAGTCCAAAATGATATTAAAAAAATTGTAGCATACTCTACTTGTAGTCAACTTGGATATATGTTTTTTGCAGCTGGAGTAGGAGCGTATCATGTAGCGATGTTTCATCTTTTCACGCATGCTTTCTTTAAAGCTTTATTATTTTTAGGATCTGGCTCTGTAATACATGCATTTAAAGATGAACAAGATATTCGAAATATGGGTGGAGTAAGAAAAAAACTTCCATACACTTATTTGTTCATGTTATTAGGTACGCTAGCATTAACAGGCTTCCCTTTTTTATCTGGTTTTTATTCTAAAGATGCAATAATTGAATTTGCATATTTAAGAAATTCATCTTTAGGAAATTATGCTGCAACCGTTGGAATTTTTACAGCTTTTTTAACATCAATATATTCTTGGAGATTATTTTTTAAAACATTTCATGGTAGTTATAATAACAAGAATATTCCGATAGAAGCTACTCACGAGTCACCATTAGTAATGCTGTTTCCTCTGCTGCTTCTTGGAATAGGAGCTGTGTTTTCTGGATACTTATTTAAAGATACTTTCATTGGTCATCATAGTAACGATTTTTGGCAATCATCAATATTCTTCTTAAACGAAATTAAACATGAATCTATTCCACTTTGGTTTTTAATACTGACACCAACTTTAGTTGTAATTTCCATCCCTATTTCATTTTACTATTTTATTCAAAACACTGGAATTTTGGAAGGATTCAAAAATACTAATTTACCATTGTATAAATTTTTAATTAACAAATGGTACATCGACGAATTATACGATTTAATTTTTGTTAAACCCTCTAAAAAGATAGGATCTTTTTTTTGGAAAAAAGGAGATCAAGGGTTTATTGATAGGTTTGGACCTGATGGAATATCAAAAGTTATAAAAAAACTCTCAGATAAAGCAGGACTTTTTCAAACTGGATTCATTTATGATTATGCTTTTGTAATGTTACTGGGACTTTCACTTCTTCTTACTTATTTAATTCTAAATTAAAATGAACTTCCCAATTTTATCAACTTTAATATTTTTACCTTTAATAAGTTCTTTCTTTATATTCTTATCAAAAGGACAGAAAAATAATTATGGGTCAATTTATTCCAAACTCGATGAAACAATTCATGCTCAAAAGCATCATAGTTATGACCTCCAGTTTCAATAAGCTTGTTGAATATAATGGGTTCAACGTGTTGATACTCATCTAAAAATGATTTACCTGTGATAAATAGGGTCATTTTAACTCTATATTTCTCTAAAAAATGTAGAAAAAATCTTCCTGTTTGCATTTCAGTAATTTCACAATGTTGTTGGTTACCTGTTTGTAAACTCATATGATGCAAATCTCCTGTTAAACAAATCATGATACGTCTTCTTCAATATCGTATAGTTTTAATGAAAAGTTAGTGTTGATATATTTTCCCCAGTATTGCAGATATTGACGTTTAAGGGAATCCTCACTGATAGCTTTGGTATTAAAAAAATCATTGAGTATTTTTAAGGTTTTATCGTCGTTAACTTCAAAAGCAACATAGGGAAAAATCAAGGGTAATGTTCCTCTTATCCCAAGCATTTTGGTCTTAACTTTGTTTTTTAAAGATAAGGTTTTAATGGTATGAGTATTTAAAAATAAGTTTTTTATTTGTTTTAAGACTGCTTTTAAAGATTTACTTTGGGAAAAAGAACTGGATACTGCTGTTTCAAAGTAGGAGACCCATTTAACGTCTTTATCTTTTAATGCCATAATTTCACATTGTAAATGAATTTGTTGTAAAGTATTTTTGAGTTCTTTTTGAAATTGCATTAAATCAAGTTGTAAATATCTTTCATAATTGGGTTCAAATCTAAAGTTCATTGCTTCGTCATATAACTTTTTAAAAGACGTATCAATGTTTTTTTGCTCGCTCATACGAATCTTTTTTTCAAGATAAGAATAGTGATAAACACCGTTATAGTATAAAAGTGCATCGCCATAACCAATAATGGCCTTTATCCAGTGTTTAATTACTGTTTTGATTTCTTTCATAGTATGATGATTCTTTGAAAGTATTAAGTCATTGATGGTGAGTAATGTTCCTCTGTTTACCATTAAGTTACGTATATCCCAACTGGGGATATTTGCAAGACTAAAACGACACATGTTTTTTAAAAACTTTGAATCTCCAGAAATGACTTTGTGTCCATATCTCATATCATAAGTGATGACCAGAGGTTCACAAAGATTCAATTTCATTTCACTAAAAATTGCAAGGTCGAAATCTATATTAAGCAGGGAACAGTTTTTTGAGATGATTTGATCAATGTCTTCACGTAGTTTCATCTCTTTATTTTGATTTATTCCCTTTGAGATTATGAGAAAGTCGAGGTTATTGTGGGGAAATTCAACATTTCCTATATTTATAACACCTCCTTCTCCTCTTCCATATCCTCCTATTAAAATAACGCATTTATAATAATCAGGATTGATAGATGATTCTATATCATTTGAAATATTATTTAACACAGCAGTCATTTTTTCTTCAAAATGAGTACTTCCTTTAAGGCTGAGTTTTCCAAAATTTTTCATTGTATTATCCTTGTATTGTTTGATTAAAAGTACTAATCAAATTATCAATATGGGTTTTACTTTTAAAATCATATAACATACTTTTAAAAGCATTAAAACAAAAATTATAATGCATACTAGGTGTTGCAATTAGATGATTAACTTTTCTAGATAAATCTTTATGGTCATTTGAGTCAAACAACAAACCATTTATACCATCTCTTAGCCATTCTTTTATTCCCCCAACATCAGCAGCAATTACTGGCAAGCCAGCTTTTAAAGCTTCCACTCCCGTTAAATTAAACGTTTCGGGTGTCCTACTTGGTACTATTAAACAATAAGCTTCTTGATAATGTTTGACCAAGTCTTCATGTTTTACTGCTCCTACAAACTCAACTCTATCTTGAAGTTTCAGTTTTTTTGAATATGCTTTAAACAACTCATTTTGAGCACCAGCTCCTATGATTTTTAGTTTATAGGAGCTATCAATATCTTTCATGGCATTGAGTAAAATATCAATACCTTTTCCCATTAAAAGTTGACCCACAAATAAGAGGGTTTTACTTTTTGTAAAATTGACATCTTTTTTATAGTGGTTGTTTTCATTGGCATATAAAGGATTTATAATTATTTTCTTGGCATCAAAATCATGAAGTTTTAGATGTTCTTTCATATAATTGGAAGCAACAAGGAAAGTATCTAAACGGCTGTTTAACTTTTGCAGTTTTTCTAGTTTACCAAGACTTGAAAGTTTAAAACCGTTTTGTGTTTTATTAATAAACCCCAAACAGGTATAACAATTGAAACCTGTTTTTTGAGTACATGTTCGTTTTGTAAGTGTGGTGTATTTATGCTCTCTGAGACAAAATAGTTTATGATCATGATAAAATCTAACTGTTTTAACATTAGAATTTATGATGTCTTCAAAAGTATCAATATCATTTAATTGATGAATATAAATAAGGTCAGGTTGAATACTCTTAATTTGTTCTGTGGGCAAAACTAAGGGGAAACTCATTTTAAATATGTCTAGGAAATCATGGCTGACTTCTATATTTGGATCATATAGAAGGGAAGATGTGATTCCTTTTTTATTTAAATGAGTCACTGTGTTGTAAATATATTGTTCAGCGCCTCCACCCAAAGAGGCTTTATTATTAATCCATAAGATATGCATTGTAAACTCCTTGTTAATATAAAAGTTTAACCTTGTTGTCTGCAAATAAATTGCAAGAGTATATTTCTATCTTTCTTGAAGTACTTTTGTATAAATTGAGTGTATTTGAGAGTTAATAACATTGGTATCAAAAGCCAAAACACTTTGCTGTGCATTTTTAATTAGGTTTGTTTCGAGGGTCTTATTTAAGATCAAAGAACTTAGTGTTTCTTCTAGAGAGGAAATGGAGTTGTTCTCAAAGATTAGAGCATCTTTTTTATCTTCCATTACATTACAAACACCAGCTATATCACTTATGACTACAGGTAATGAACTGGCCCAAGCTTCTAAGGCAACGATACCAAAAGGTTCGTGAGTTGAGGGTAGTATCAAAACATCTGCATTTAAATATATGTTAAGTAACTCAATTGAATTGGGTTTTAGGTCACTTATAAGCGTAACATAACTTTCCAGTGCATTATTATGAATATAATCTAAAAGTACTGAATGATATGTTGTATCTGTAATATTTCCTACTAACATGACTTGAATATTTTTATGTAAGTGTTTCATATTATTAATGACTTTTAAAAGTAATAATTGATTTTTTTGTTCATCAATTCTAGCACTTACCAAACAGACATAATCATCCTTTTGTAAATTGTATTTTTTTCGAATGATTGTATTTTTTGGTTTTGAAAAAGAAGTTATATCTACACTATTTGGAATGAGAAATATTTGTTTGTCAGCAAGATTCTCTTGTAATCTCTCATATTCATTATCATTAAGACAGATGATGGCATTAGAATCTTTAATGACTCTTCTTGAACCTACAAAAAATCCTAATATTTTCCCCCATTCAAAACTTGAGTTAAAGGATTCCTTTTTATTGTCTGAATCAACAACTTGTCTGTTATAAATACCTCCATGAATAGATACGATATAGGGAATATTTCTGAGTTTACAAACAAGTCTGGCAATTCCTCCCAGCCGCTTAAAAGTATGAAGATGTATCAAATCAATATGAGGTTTAAACAATAAAGAAAAGAAAAGAGTAAAGGAAAAAATATTTCCTCCTATTAAGTCCAATTGTTCTTTTAATTTATTTTGCAAATTGAAATAGGGATAAAAGTAAGAAAATCGACGTATTTTAATACCTTTCATCTCTTCTTCATGAAGGGTGTTTAAAATTTTTGTAGTAAATACTTCACTTTTCACATGAAAACTTTTCAAACCCAAAGCATAAGATAAAATAACATTTTCAGTACCTCCCCAATGTGAGGAAGTAAAACGTCTGGGAATATGAATGACATTTATTTTTTTTCTTTTAACATTTTCTATCAGTGTATATAACTGTTTTGATACTTCACTTGGAGAATGATGTGTTTTTACGTACTCATATGCTTTTAATCCAATTTTCTCACATAACAAAGGATTCATAAGTAACTGGGATATTTTTTGAGCAAACCCTTGCGCTGTTTGCTCAATACAAATTGCTTGATTCATATCTAATCCCTCTGCTCCAATAGGAGTAGTTAAAACAGTTTTTTTGAAAAAAGCCGTTTCTAGTATTCTTGTCAATGTGCCTGAAGCTATTTTTAAAGGCAATAAGACAAACTCACATTGTTTGATATATGAACTGACATCCTCTACTTCCCCTAGAATAGAAATATTTTCTAGATTTTCTTTATAAACGGAAGTTTTATTTTTACCAATGACAAGTATTTGTATGTTGTATTTTTTAAGTATCTTTTTAATCAAAGGATAGATTTCTTGGATTAGAAAAGTATATGCAGTTTCATTTACTGTTGAATTTAACATCCCATAAAAGAGAATAAAAGGTTTTTTATATAAACAGGGTTTTGATTGTTCTTTTTCTCTAAATACATTGGGTAAATGTTGGTGTTGCTTCGTGTTGGAATGTTTTTCTTGAATAAAGTTCATTTCCGTTTTATTGGTATATAAATACGTGAAGTCTTGATTTAAAAAAGAGTTTTCAAAATAATTTAGTTTTAAATATTCAAATAAATAATATCTATTTTTAAGTGATTTATTGTTTTTCCATGCTTCCTGACAAATTCTTGAGCTTAACATATCTACATCAATAATAATGTTAGCAAAAGGAAGGATTTTTTTTGCTATATTTGCCAAAAGTCCCATAGAATTAAATTTAAAAAATATTGTTTGGTATTGATTTCTTAGTAGTATTTTCTTAAAAGTATTGATTTGATCTTCATTAAAAACATGTAACGACTTTGGTTGATAAAAAGAACCAGCAGTATTTTTAATCAGGTACAGGTGTTTGTTTTTATGTTGTTTTAGAACTTGTCTAGAATAGTGTTTATCTAATACGAGTAAAATATCTGTGTCATATTTTTTGTATAAAGATTCATATAAAAAAGTACTTCTATTTTTATCCCCTCCACAAAGTCCTAAAAAAGGGATATCTATATAGAGTACTTTTTGCATCTTAGAATTCATCACGATCTCTTTTTAATAAAAGCAATTGAATATTTTTTTCAAGTACTGTTTGTGTTGTTTTTACTCTGGTGTCTTTAATCAACCAATCAAGTTCACTTTGTTTTGTATCCACTAGATTACCATCTAAGGCAATTATTGAGCTTGAAAATACAATCTTCTGTTCAATATTTGCTGGGAACATAATAGTTTTATAATCATCAACGATGGACTCAATTACTACAACATTACTTTTAAGTTGACAGTTTGAACCAATCATGGAGGGACCAATTATAGTTACTCCATTTTCAATATTGGTAGAAGAACCAATAAAAACGGGGGGAATAATCGTAACCTTATCTAAATCAACAGTGACATTTAAACCTAGGTAAATACCTTTTTTTACTTCTTTTGCAAGAATTTTATAATGTTTAATTTCCCCTTTTAAAATACGACAAGTGGCATTGTAATAATCATTTACATTGCCTATATCTATCCATTCATAGTCAATATTTATTCCAAAGATATTAAGTTCTTTTTGAACAATACTAGGTAAGAGCTCACTTCCAATATCATATTCTATATTGGAGGGAATAAAATTAAAAATCTCAGGTTCAAAGACATAAATTCCTGTATTTGCTAAGTTTGAAACAGCAAGGTTAGGCTGAGGTTTTTCTTGAAATTGAATAATTTTATTTTCTTTGTTTAACTCTACTATTCCATATTTATGTACATCGTTTGAAGCTACTTGTTTTAATGCTAAAGTTGCAATTGAGTTGTTTTTTTTATGAAACTGCAGTACTTTTTTAATATCTAAATCAATTAAAGCATCAGCACATAAAACTAAAAAGGTATCATCAAAAAAAGAAGTTTCATTTTGAATTTTCTTCATTCCTCCCGCACTTCCTAATGCTTTTGGGACGAGGTCATCTTGAATTTTTTCTCCTTCAAAAGAATAGGCAATTTGAACACCCATCCTACTGCCATTGCCAAAATATTGTTCAATTTGTGTAGATAAATAACTTGTATTAATGATAATCTGTGTAATCCCATTGTCACGTAAGTGTTCAATGATTGATTCTAATACTGGTTTTTGAAGTAATTGAATCATTGGTTTTGGGATATCATTGGTTATGGGTTGAACTCTTGTTCCTCTTCCTGCTGCTAAAATCATCGCTTTCATCATGAGTCCTTTAACTTATTCTTTTATAGTCATCTTTGTATCTGACAATATCATCTTCTTCAAGATATTCGCCTACTTGAACCTCAATTAATAGCAAATCTACTTTTCCATCATTGGCCAAACGGTGTTTTTTTCCCATTGGAATATAAACGGATTCATTGGCACAAACCAATTTTTTTGTCTTTCCAATGGTAACCGTTGCTGTGCCTTTTAATACAATCCAATGTTCATTTCTGTGGAAGTGTTTCTGCAGTGAGAGACGGTGATGTGGTTTGACTAAGATAGTCTTGAACTTGTAGTTGTCTTTTGTTTCTAATAGATTAAATGTTCCCCAAGGTCTGTGAACCAGTGGGTGCTCTTCTATGATATTGGAACCTTCTTGATGTAAGGTATTAACAATACTTTTCACCTCTTCTGATTTCCCTTTTTGTGTAATTAGTAAAGCATCTTGTGTATCCACTACTAGTAATTCTTTTACATTTAAAAGTACTATTTTTTTACCATGAGCAAGAACCAAATTATTTCTAGAGTTTACCAATAGCGGTTTTTCTTTTGTGTAAGAAATAGCATTGGAATCTTCTTTTGGTAATTCATCGTAAATGGCATCAAAGTTTCCCAAGTCATTCCATGAAAAAGAAGAACGAACAAGTTTTAATTTATGTGATTGTTCCATGACCGCATAATCAATACTAATATTGGGAATATCTTTCATAAGTTCTTTTTTTATAAAAAATGGTTTGGCACTAGAGGTACTTTTAAAGGCATAAATACACATTTCATAAACATCTAAGGCATACTCTTTTGCTTGATCTAATAAAATACTGGCTTTAAAACAAAACATTCCACTGTTCCAAAAATAACCTGCGTGAAGGTATTCATTTGCTTTGGTAATAGAGGGCTTTTCATAAAACTTTTCTACATCTTCGTTGTGTGCTTTTATGTATCCATAGCCTGTATGGGCATATAGTGCTTTAATTCCAAAGATACTTATATAATTGTTTTGCGAGTTTAGAATAGCTGTATGTACCGCTTTTTCATAAGCAGATCCAATTGTAATCTCATGATCACTTGGAGTAACAAATAAGGTTTCATTTTTATCCAGATATAAACTGGCCAAAATAATCGCTGCAGCTGTGTTTCTACCAATAGATTCTAGAATAAATTCTACTTCAATTTTTAATGAACGCTCAAAAATTAGTTGTGATATTTGTTCTTGTGCAATAAAATAGTTTTGCTCACTACAGACAATTAAAAACTTATTGGTCAAAGTTGTGTTTCTTAAAAGGGTATTTTGAAACAAAGAATACTTTGACGTCAAACTCGTAAATTGCTTAGGCATATGTGTTCGTGAGATTGGCCAAAGACGTGTTCCGCTTCCTCCACATAAAATTACATTTGTCATAATTCACCTCCAAATAATATTAGGTATATTTGAAAGTTTTCCATAAGACAGTGCAAATAAAATGCAAATAGTTACTGATTGAATTTTTTATAAGAGAGTGAAATAAGTTAAGTAAAGATGGGTGTTAAAGGAATTTTGTAATTAAAATGGTTGTATCGTCATTTTTTTCTTTTTCTTTGATGAAATCTTCCAAGGATAAATTAATATTATGTAAAATATTTGAAGGATTTTTTGTGGTGTGTTCAGCAACAACTTTAATTAAATTATCCAATCCAAACATTTCCTGTTTTTCATTACTGGCTTCAGTTAAACCATCTGTATATAAAACCATAAAATCATTTTTGGAAATTTGTTTTTCAATGACTTGATAGGAGGTTGATTCAAAAATACCCAAAGGAATAGCGATGGAATGAAGATTTTCTATTAGGTCTTCGTTTGAATTATAGAATAAAATATCATTATGTCCAGCTCCTATATAGTCAATTCTATTTTGCTCTTCATAAAACTTAATAAAAAAAGCAGTAATAAAAAAACCACTCTTTTGAGCATCTGAACAAATCATATCATTGATATGTTCAACTTGATTCTGAAATGAAGAATCTGTAGATAAAATAGCTCTACAAATACCTCTAAATGAGCTCATCGTAATAGCTGGACCCACTCCATGTCCTGAAACATCGGCGATTACAATATTTATAGCCCCATCATTGGAAAAGAAGAAATCATAGTAATCTCCACCTACAAATTGTGCGGCTTCAAAATGTGTTGCAACTTCCATTTTATCACTACTGAGTATTTCTTTGGGTAAAAAGTTTTGTTGTACTTTTTGTGCAATTTTCATTTCTTCTTTTAGGTATCTTGCTTTTTTGACTTCTTCAAGTGTATTTAACAAAACAATATTTTTTTCTTCAAGTTGTTTGGTTCTTTGACTTACAAGGTCTTCTAAGTTTATTTTATATTGTTTGTTTTCTCTGGTATGTTTAATTTGGATTAAAAGTTTGTGCAATAAATCAAAAAACTTCTCATGCTCTAGAGGTTTAAATAAAAATCCATCTATCCCTAATTCTATGGCTTGTGTTAAAAAACTGATGTCAGAATAAGAGGATAAAAATACAATTCTCTGAGATTTATGTACTTGTTTAATGGAGGTTACCATTTCGATGCCATTTAATTTTGCCATTACAATATCACTGATGACCAAGTCGAATTTCTGCTTCATGTATAAAGACAAACCTTCTTCTCCATTGGATGCAGTTTGGACATCTTTAAATATCTTTTTTAATAATTCAGATGTTTTTCTCCGAGCTAAGTCATTATCTTCAACATATAAAACTGAAATATTATGAGCTATTTCTTTTAGATTATTTAAATCTTTCATCCCTTGATCCTCTTATTTATAACGTATAATTAATGTAACACTGTTATTTTTAAATATGATATCATCACAAAAATGCTTCATGAGCATAATACCTCGACCAGATTCTTTAAAGATATCTTCTTTTTGAATTTTATTTACATCTTGAAGTTGGTTGTGTAAAAATATTCCGTTCCCCTCATCTTTCACGGTGACATTTAATTCCTCAGAAATACTATATGAAATCCCTACATATTTGCTTTCATCAGATTTATTTCCATGAATGATGGCATTGGTCACTGCTTCTTGTAGACTTAATTTTAAACTTTCAAATTTAGCTTGTATTTTAAATAGGGGTTTTAAATCAGATTTAATCCAATTCATAACCTCTTGGATATTCTTTAAATTACTTTTGATAGCTATTTTTGAAGTGATTGTTTTCATAAGTTTTACCGTATATTAATAAAGGTATCAAGTTTGGTAACCTTGAAAATTTCCTGCACAAAAGTGCAACTGTTTATGATGGTTAAGATTTGATTTTTTGCTAAAAGTTTTTTATAGATATTTATAATCATTGCCAATCCTGAACTATCAATAAAGTTGATAGCGTCAAAATCTAACTCAAGCTCTGCTACATTGCTTTTTTGTATCTCATGTACATAAGGGCTTAGTAATTCTTGTATCTCTTTTAGGTTGGTAGTATCTATCCTATCATCATCCACAAATACGATTTGTATTTGAGTACTTGATTTTTTTATGCTTAAGTCCATCTTTAAACTCCTCCTAATAACCTAGACAATTATACATTAATTATATTTAATAGTTTTTTCTTATTTAAGATATATTTTTTAATTAAGAATTGGATTTTTTCTCTTTGCTGTTTGTCTAACCAAATAAAGAAATAAAGCAAACAATATAAAATAATAGATATAAATCCATAGAATAACAAAAGAAAAAATGAAATATCACCAGAGTATTCACTTAAGGAAAATACTAGTGCATATATACAAATACCTGTGCAAATATTTTTGCAAAGTACAGTTTTAAAATACAAAAAAATGGATAATTTTGAAAATTTACATGCAACTGGAATATTATAAATACAAGCCAGTAAAATATTTGGGATCAAAGTACCAATGGCTACACCTACAATAGAATAATATTGAATAAGATAAATACTTAAAAATAAATTCATAAATGCTTCAATGATAGCTACAATAGTTAATTGCTTGTGTTTATTACACATGAGTAATACTTGAACACTACTACTTCTTAATACAACTAAAACATACATTGATATTAACAATATCTTGGCTGTTAATATCACTTGCCCATCTGTAATATTTAACCACAAATCCAATAGCTCTTCAATGAATAAATGGGAAGGTACAAATAACATTGTTGCAATAAATGCAACCACTTGATTACTTTGTAATAAAACCAAAGATAGTTTGTTCTCATTTGAATTGGCAAAAAAAGCGGCACTTAAAGGACCTACAACATCATGGATTTGAGTTGAGAATTGTCTAAACAACTCTGAAACTCTTGAAATTATTTGATAAAAACCAACCAAAGCCATACTTGAAAACATGGAAATTATGATTTGGTCTGTTTTGAAAATAATCAAATTGGAGAACATTACTATATATGCAAATAAAGAAAAACCCATGACCTCTTTAACTTTATCTTTGCAAAATAAGGACAAAGATATTGTTAAGGAAGGTATTTTTTTATAGACATAATACGCCATAATAAGATTGGTGAAGAACTGAACCAGAATTGCACCAATTGCCATGAATAAGAGTGATGAAAATAAAGAAACAGATACAGCAATTACAATAAAGTTTATTATTAGAAAGAATAAATCGATGTTATTCCGAAGTGGGATTTCTTGCAGACCTCTTAAAATCTCTCTAAAAAATCCCAAAGGAAATATAAGTGTTGTACCAACTCCAAATATTATAAAAATAATCTGATAATATTTTATGGAACTAGCAGAAGAAAAAGAAAATATATTTTCAAGGTTAAAGGCTACAAAAAGTGTTACTAGAAAAATAGCGAGTGCCAATACTACATAAGAAAAAAATATAGTGGAAATCAATTTATTATAAGTACCCCAGTCTTTATTTTCTAAGGTTTCACTGGTAGCTTTTTGAACGGCTGTTCCAAAACCAAAGTCCAAAAGTATGGAGTAACCAAAAATACTCCATAGTAGCGCCCAAAAACCATACTCTTCATTGTCAATACCTAAAAAGATAATACGAACAAGAAGTAAAGAGGCAAAAATCTTAATGACTAGAAGAAGATAATTTGATGCAGTGGTTTTAATTAGAGTATTTTTGATATCTATGTTCATGATACATTCTTTTTAATAGTATTTAACAAAACAGTTTCTACATCTTTTTTT
>MAAC01000790.1_pt1 | contig 12845 bp, 12 predicted proteins | sample 1115981 | NCBI WGS metagenome assembly MAAC01 (sample SAMN04961126, study PRJNA320927) | seawater metagenome | isolation source: sample BD02T64 sea water enriched with oil for 64 days | place: USA:Gulf of Mexico | collected 2013-07-27 | reverse complement strand
TAGCCCAGATTTGTCAAAGTATAGGTTAACCGAGATATACTTGATTTGGGCAATCCGGTTCGTTGAGCAATCTCCTGATTGCCAAGGAATCCGTCTCCTGGGTTAAATGCCCTTAATATATCTAATCCTCTAGCAAGCGCCTCGACAAACTTACGATCTACTTCCTTTTTTTTATCTCTTGGCATACCAGTCATTGTATTCATTTTTAACTACCCAATTGTTTATCGCACTAGACGCACTAGACGCACTAGACGCACTAGACGCACTAGACGCACTAGACGCACTAGCCGTCTTAACTGCAATTACGCCCATCATGTTATGGAAGTCATAATCGCATTATTTTCTAAAAAAATAAACTATTTAGCTCAATTTAAGGATAGAATTTATAGATTAATGAAGAAGAATGACCTATATCACGGTAAAGGTAAAACCTATGCGAGTCATCCCAGCTGAGGTAGGGGAGCAGATTTAATTATTCTTTTTGATATTATTTAAAAAAATCATTATGATTTATAAATATAAACATTTACAAAGCCAAGTACATAGGCATGTAAATTATTTAACCAGAACTTTGAACAGAATAAACGAGCCTAAATTTTTTACTTATTTATGACTCACTTGTTAATTGGAAAATACTATTGTTTATTGTGCTTATTTTGACGGCAAAAAATTAAAATTAACGAATGCTATTCATAACTTTTTTGAAACTGAATAGACTAGCAGACGACTTATCCCAACTTAACTACAAGTTTTAATAAGTCCTCAATTTTTAGCTAATCTGCATTAAAAGGCAAAAGAAATATAAATAGATTGGCTTTTGTTGTAATGTGATAAGTGTCAAGTTCACAAAAGAGTTGTCAGCACTTACAACGCATTTTCTAATTCCGGTAAAGCTTCAAATAGATCTGCAACGATACCATAGTCTGCAACTTGGAAAATAGGTGCTTCCGGATCTTTGTTGATAGCAACAATAACTTTCGAGTCTTTCATACCCGCAAGATGTTGGATTGCACCAGAAATACCTACAGCAATGTACAAATCTGGCGCTACAATTTTACCTGTTTGACCTACTTGCATATCATTAGGTACAAAACCCGCATCTACAGCTGCGCGTGATGCACCAATTGCAGCATCTAACTTGTCGGCAATACCATATAATAACTGAAAGTTATCACCATTTTGCATACCACGACCACCTGAAATAACTACATTTGCAGCGCCTAAATCTGGTCGTTCTGAAACAGTTAACTCGTTACTTACGTGGATTGAAATACCAGCATCTGTCACACTATTTATGGTTGTGATGTCTGCACAACCATCAGTTGCCACCGCATCAAACCCTGTTGGACGAACAGTGATAACTTTTTTAACGTCTAAACATTTTACTGTTGCAATGGCATTACCTGCGTAGATAGGACGCACAAATGTATCTGCACTTTCTACAGCAATAATATCTGAAATTTGAGCTACATCTAATAAGGCAGCAACGCGAGGCATAAAGTTTTTACCTGTCGTTAATGCAGTTGCCATAACAACTCCGTAATCAACTGCTAATTCAGCGACTAATAAACTGACATTTTCAGCGAGCTGATGTTCATATGCTACATTGTCTGCAACTAAAACGTTAGTAACACCATTAATTTTTGCTGCTTTCTCTGCGACCTCTTGACAATTATGACCTGCAACTAAAATATTGATGTCACCACCAATTTGTTGTGCCGCAGCAACTGTTTTTAATGTCTCAGCTTTTAACGCGCTGTTATCGTGTTCTGCATAAACTAAAATACTCATTAGATCACCTTGGCTTCATTTTTTAAATTTTTAACTAACTCATCAATTGATTCAACAATAATGCCTGCTTGACGCTCTTTAGGTGGCTCAACCTTTAATATGTTGGTACGTGCCGTTAAATTAATCCCAAAATCAGAAGCTAATTTTACATCTAATGGTTTACGCTTCGCTTTCATAATGTTTGGTAAAGATGCATAACGAGGCTCATTTAAACGTAAGTCCGTAGTAACAATCGCTGGTAAATTTAATGCTATGGTCTGTAAACCACTATCTACTTCACGTGTTACATTAACTGTGTCCCCTTCAATCTTAACTTCAGAAGCAAACGTACCTTGTGCTAAACCTGTCAATGCTGCAAGCATTTGACCTGTTTGGTTATTATCGTTGTCGATAGATTGTTTACCTAAAATAACCAGTTGAGGCTGTTCTTCTTCAACAATTTTTTGTAATAATTTAGCAATATTTAACGCATCTAAATCTTGATCTGTTTGAATTTGTATTGCGCGGTCAGCGCCGAGAGCCAATGCTGTACGAAGTTGTTCTTGGCAGCTTTTATCACCAATTGAAATCGCAATAACTTCAGTTGCTGTACCCGCTTCTTTCAGGCGAACAGCTTCTTCTACGGCAATTTCACAAAATGGGTTAAGTGCCATTTTAACGTTAATTAAATCAACGTTTGAGTTATCAGTTTTAACGCGAACTTTGACGTTATAGTCGATAACACGCTTAATAGGGACTAATACTTTCATTAAATTTACTTCTCTTCGATATGTTATTTGACAAGATTATCGTTGTTATTGATTTAAAAATTTATTCTTTGTCTAATAAAGTCAGTGCCTCACTAGGAAGGTTGGCCTTACATTGCATTTTATGGCTAAATGAAACAATAATGCTTTCACTTTTAGCTGCAACCTTTTGATGTATTTCACTATAAATAATTTGACTTAAAGTAAACCTATCCTTACTTATTTTATCTACTTTGGTCGCAATGATCAGATTATCAGGATAAGTAACGGGAAACTTAAATTTACAATCTATATAAGCAACAACAAAGCCAATATTAGCTCCCTCAACTACTACTCTAATTTTACTATCCGTTAAAAATTTAACTCTACCTTCTTCATAGTAACGAAAATAGTTACTGTTATTTACATGGCCCAACTTATCCATATCTCCCCACCTAACGGGGTGCTTTATTTGATAAGGGTAATGATCTAATTGCTTATTCAAAAGATTGCTCCACTTCTATAGTTGTATATTAGCTGTCTGTTATTATTAGAATCAGATTACTCTTTTCTATATCGAAATACTCCTTGCCCTGACGCAATGAGATTATCAAAAGAATCGTAAACATCGGCAGAACCATAATAAATATTTCGACCAGAAGCCGTTACTTTTCCAATAGCATAAAGCTTATTGGTTTGTGCTTGTCCTAGAAAGTTTATATTTAAAGATAAAGTTAATGCTTTTTTACTGTAAAGCGGGTCTTCGCTATATAGCCCTGGCATTGCAATTGCTGCATCTAATAAGGCCGAAATAAAGCCACCATGTGGGATCCCCGAATGATTTAAATGTTCTGGCTTAAGCTCAGCACTGATTTTTATATGATTTTTTCGCCATTCCTCAACCATAAATCCTAAATGGTTATTAAATGGCGGCATTTTTTTATTTGCCCAAGATTTCATCAATTTCTCCGCGAGTTACTCTGTGCTTTAGCGCAGAAAGGGATAGCGGGTAGTGCGAAGCACTACTTTTAAGCCGCTAAATTAAGGGTTGTCAGCGCTTGTAGGGCACTGGCAACGGCAAGTGTTATCACCGACACCGCTTGCTGGTCTGGCTCTGCGTAAATTAACGGTGAAACTCCCTTACGGGACACCGAATTCTCATCGCCATGGTAATGCGTAGGGTTAGCTTTGGAGCAACTAACCCACCCGGCTTCCTCTCGAACAGATATGCGTAGGTTTAGCGTTACACTCACTAGCGATATAGCCCCCAACCGCTTGTTTAAAGTGTAACCGTAGAGTGATCAAACTGAGGCGGCATTCGACCGTACCTAATTTCTACGCTATCGTTTACAAATAACTTTACCTCTCCTATTTGTGTTCTGGTCAACCGAAACTCTTACAAGCCTCACGCTTTAGCGGGGGGTAGTTGACTATAAATTCACATAATTAACTAAGACTGGAAAGGCGATTAACAATTTAGCGACTTTTTGTTTATCTTGTATATTTGATAATTGAATATTTACAACTTGCCCTTTTTCTGGATCAAACTCTGAATCAACTTGAGCAGTGATATTATTTGTTTTCAACAACGCGGAAATGCTAAATTCTGTTGCTTTATTACGTAATAATGGTTTGAAAATTTTCCCTACAGCCGTTAACGGTATGCTATCGAGTATTTCGATACGTTTAGGAATTGCAGCTCTTTCGCTAATATGTTCTTGGCAATGTACAAGTAATTCAGATGAAGTAGTTTGCTGCTTATCTTTTATAACAACATAGGCAATAGGTATCTCTCCTGAATGAGCATCAGGTTGACCAATAGCAACTGATTGGATGACATCAGGATGCGCCATTAATGCATCTTCAATGATCTGTGGATCAATATTATGACCTCCACGGATAATCAAATCTTTTGCTCGACCAGTCAATTGAATATGACCTAGTTCATTAATCACACCTAAATCACCCGTATTGAACCACTCATCTTCGACCCAAGCACCATCATTATCACTTTCGTTCAAATAGCCTTTAAAGATATTAGGACCTTTCACCAAAATAACGCCAGGTTCATTAGTTTCACAAATACGGCTAATTTTATTTCCAATTAGTTCAGCACCAATCACGCGGGTATAAGGTATGGCATTACCCACTGCAACCCCCTCAACTTCAGAGCCAGGTAATACTCTAGCAAGCAGACAAGATGATTCTGTCATGCCGTAGCCGTTGGTAACATTACAATTAAACCTTTCTTCAAAAGATAATTTCAATTCAATAGGTAAAGGCGCTGATCCGCAAGCAGCATGTTCAAAACAGTTAAGATCAATTTTTTCATCAGGTTGCTGTAGTAAAACAGACATGATTGTTGGTACGGTAGGGAACCAATATACTTGATATTTATTAACAAAATACCACCAGTTATTCACCGTATTAGCGTTTCTAAAACCTTCAGGCGTCATAATAACAACCATACGCCCAGCAAAGAACATTGCTAAACTGGCGGCAATAACACCAAACACATGGAATAATGGTAATGCATTCAATACGGCAGATTTCCCATGAAGCGCATTAAATCCCGCATAAACTTGCACAACAAAACTAATATTGCTGTGAGATAATTTTGCTATTTTAGGGTGACCTGTTGTTCCTCCTGTATGGAAGTACATCGCAATATCCTCTCCCTTAGGTTGCAAGGATTGCGTTAACTTATCACTAGGTTGAGTAGATATCGCACTATTAAAATCAGTGATGATTAATTTTTTATTACTGATCTCGCCATGGCTATTATCGAGTACAAGTATATGTTCAAGTGATGGAACGCGTTCAATAATCTCATGTAATTTTTTACCTAATTCAGTTGTATCATCTAGAGAAACAGTTACTAATACTTTTGTTTTTACCTCATTTAAAATTTCAATAATATGATCAACTTGCAGAAGGTAGTTAATAGGGTTGGCAATCCCCACAACTTGGGAAGCCCACATACTAAGGTGAGTTTCAGTCAAGTTGGGGAGTAAAGTAGATACAACATCTGTGCGTTCAATACCTAATGATTTATAAAGGTTTGCTGTTTGATTAATTTTTTTGGCTAAAGTAGAAAAATTTAGTTTTTTGGCGACTTCGACTCTAGAAGCCGTTAAATGCTCGGCTATTGCTATATCACCAGAATATTCTTCTGCTGCATGGCAGAAAATATCGTATGTTGTTTTACAATGATATCGGTCTTGGTAGTTTATTTCCTCTAAATTTGCAAGTAACTCTAACTCTGTTAGTTTGGACATTAAGCGCTCACTTTAATAAAATTCATTATTTAGTTATTATTAATAACACACACTAATTTAGTAGTGCGATATCTTGTGTTTACATTCTGCACTGCGGAATTGTAATTTGCAATCTTTTAGAGTGACTATCAATTTATATGATCTAATCGTTAGCTATTGCCATCAATTTCAATGTTGTTGAAGGTAATGACAGCCTCATTATTCGTTATATTAACGCGATGATAAAAACATCTAATACCACGAGTACAATCACACTAAACCAGCCGTTCCATTCTAGCCCCAACTGTACTGGTGATACATCGATGAGTTTGGCTCCAACGCGCATTACGGCAGTAAAGGGTGATATGCCAATTACAATGGTCCAAGTCACCATCATGACTAAAGCGATAGTCACAGGCATAGATTCAACACCGGGTAATTTTGATAAGACACCCGCCATCACTGTGACGGAAATCATCGGGTTGATAAAGACGAATGAGCATAAAATAATGGTCCAAGAAGCAGATATTAATATGCTGGTCGGTGACATGTTTAAATAAGCTAATTGCACAGCAATCCAATCGAGATCTAATACACTCAACAGCAGTCGGCCAATGGCTATCGAACAAGCAAAAAACAGAATTTCTGAGCGCTGTAAGGGCAATCGTTGAAAAACTTGTTTTTGAAAGCGCCTTACTGTCAATTGGGCGGAGATAGTCTTGTTGTGTCTGTGATGAAATTGCATGAATATCCATGCTGCACTGACTATTGGAGCGCTAATCAATACGGTACTAATGGGGCGCAGTGGCGTAGCTACTATTAGTGCAGCTGATAAAATTGCCAAAGTTATTACCACTATACCTATGGGTAAACTCACTTTTAAATCCGATAAATCACTGGAGATGGCTGGTACCAAATGGCGCAGATTTTTTGGTGCTTTGATATAATCTAACCAGGCTCCAAATAGCAGCATTGCCAGCGTAATATACAAACCATAGGGCAAAATGTCTGTCCACTGAAGTTTAGGGATAGTAGTGACTAATAACGCTATCGTTACAGATGTAGGAGCCCATAAAGGAATACTACAAAATCCACGCATGACCGCCATCATCATACGACGTTTTCTTGCTTGCTCAATACGAGGATCTATTGCCTTGCTATTGTGACTTAAACCTTGCTGGACCATAGTGCCCAATAAGTTTACCGAACCTAAACTCATTAATATGCCAAGGATATGAGCTGTTACGGTGAGCATTGCATAACGCCTAGTAGGCTTTTGTTCTAATAAGGCAAGGCCTGTTAAGCGAATTGAATTCGAGGTTAACGCGGCATCTTTTAATACCCCAAGAGCAATTAATAAAAAGGAAAAAAATGCGACGCTGTTGCAAATAACACTTAACTCTTGCAATGTTATTTGCGAGCTTAAAGACAAAATAAGGGTAAATATTGCGGTGATACTGGCTAATGATTTTGCGGTTAAGTCAAAACGTTGCCATTCAATGACGGTAAAAACAATCAGGGCTATGACCGCTATGACCGCAGCAACAGTGTAACTGGCCCATTCAGAGATTATCGTCATGATAAAAATAATCACAAGACAAAGTGACGAGGTAACGGGTAATTTAGGGTTCAATATATCTTTGTTCATAGGTCAATGAAGATTTGCCTTAGTTGGTTGGCAGTGAGTTATAACAAGGCAAGTTGATTTTTAGCTCTCTAATTAAAAAATGCATGACTAAATAAGGTTTTAAATTCAGATTTGCACTTTATATTAGTCTATCATTCCGACTGGCGGAATTCACCAGGTATATCAATATTATTGGTTTTTATGGGTTAACCGACTCTACGATTAAAAATAAAAACGATAAATGAACACTTTACCCTTGCAAAATAAAGTTCCGCACAGCAGAATGTTGATTGTGATGTGTCTATGGATACGGGCTATGAGTAAAACTCTGGGCCATTGCTTATAAATATTATAACACTTTATTTTTAAGGCCGATTGAAGGTGAAAATCCGTTTACATTATGTTTTAAAAAATGATATCGCTTTTGTTACTGCCTAATTTAATTAATACAACTGAAGGATTTACTATGTCTCACGCTTATATATATGATGCCGGTCGTACTGCATTTGGTCGCCTTGGTGGCGCTTTATCTTCTGTTCGACCCGATGATATGTTGGCTCACGTGATTAAAACACTGATCCAACGCAATAATTTTGACTTAAGTCTTTATGAAGATGTGATTGCTGGTAATACTAACCAAGCAGGGGAAGACAGTCGAAATGTAGCTCGCTTTGCCGGTTTGTTAGCTGGTCTGCCCATTGAGACGGGTGGTATTACTATCAATCGTTTGTGTGGTTCAAGTATGTCTGCGGTTCTAGATGCTGCTCGTTGTGTGAAAGCCAATGAAGGAGAGTTGTTTGTTGCTTGTGGTGTTGAATCTATGAGTCGTGCGCCATTGGTGTTATCCAAAGCAACTTCAGCGTTCGATCGTAACCAAGTATTAGCGGATACCACTATGGGTGCTCGTTTCACTAACCCTAATGTTATTAGTGAATTTGGTGGTCATTCAATGCCAGAAACGGCTGATAATATTGCTTCAGACTTAGTTATTTCGCGTGAAGAATGTGATGTCTTTGCTCTCGCTTCACAGGCTAAATATGAAGCGGCTCGAGTAGATGGATTTTTTAACGATGAAATATTACCCATCGAAGTCGCACAGGTCCGAAGAAAACCGTCCATTAGTGTTGATGCCGATGAACATCCTCGACCAGATACGGAGAAAGCTGGTTTGGACAAATTACGTTCACTATTCCCTGAAGGTGTTGTTACCGCGGGTAACGCTTCTGGTCTCAATGACGGTGCTTCTGCAATTATCATTGGTAGTGAAGAAGTGGGTAAAAAATCGGGAATTAAACCTCGTGGCCGTATATTGGGCGGCGCTATTGCTGGTGTTCCACCACGCGTGATGGGTTTAGGCCCTGTACCTGCGACACAAAAAGCATTAGCACGTGCAGGATTAACTCTTGACGATATGGACGTAATGGAATTTAACGAAGCGTTTTCCGCGCAAGCGTTAGGCTGTATGAAACAATTAGATATAGCCTTTGATGATCCACGTGTTAACCCCAATGGCGGCGCTATCACGATTGGTCACCCATTAGGGGCCAGTGGCGCTCGTATCGTCATGACGGCATTACGCCAGCTAGAGCGCACGGGTGGCCGTTACGCACTTGCTACCATGTGTATTGGCATAGGTCAAGGTATCGCAGTTGTTATCGAACGTGTCTAGCACATTCCTTTAATTGGAGAAAATTTATGTCTGTAGTTAGTTATGAAATTAAGGGTGAAATTGGTGTTGTCACTCTAAATAATCCACCCGTCAATGCATTATCTCACACGTTGCGTCAGGGCATTGAACAAGCCATTAATAATGCCCAAGAAGATGGCACAAAAGCCTTAGTTATCATTTGTCAGGGGCGTACGTTTATTGCCGGCGCTGATATCACTGAGTTTGGCAAACCACCGCAAGCGCCTTCATTACCTGATATGATAATGACTATCGACGCGTCTAACAAACCAGTCATTGCCGCAATCCATGGCTCGGCGTTAGGAGGGGGGCTTGAAACTGCATTGGCTTGCCATTACCGTTGTGCATTAGCATCGGCAAAAGTGGGCTTACCAGAAGTTAAATTAGGTTTATTACCTGGTGCAGGTGGTACGCAGCGTATGCCACGTCTTGTTGGTGTTGAAGTCGCGCTAGATCTAATTACCTCAGGTAACCCCATTGCTGTGACTAAAGCGGCAACACTTGGCTTGATTGATAAAGTAATTGAAGGTGATTTACTTGACGGCGCGCTCAGTTACGCGAATGAAATTGTTGCACAAGCAGCCCCCTTAAAACGTGTCAGTGATATCATCATTGATCCTGCTTCAGTCGCGAGTGATGTATTTGTTAATTGTCATGCAAAAATCAGCAAACGTATGCGTGGCCAAGAAGCACCACGACGCATTGTTGACTGTGTAGAAGCCGCAGTAACCCTTCCTTTTGCTGAAGGATTAAAAAAAGAACGTGAACTATTCAAAGAGTGCATGGCATCTCCTCAGTCAGCAGCGTTACGGCACATGTTTTTTGCTGAACGCCAGTCAGCTAAAGTGAAAGACTTAGCGAAAGATACTGTACTTAAAAAAATTAAACATGTAGGTATTATTGGCGGCGGCACCATGGGCGGCGGTATAGCGATGAATTTCGCTAACGTTGGAATTGCCGTAACCTTGTTGGAAATTAATGACGAAGCACTGCAGCGCGGTAAAGATATCATTGCCAAGAACTACAGTATGACAGTAAGCAAAGGCAAGTTGTCTACGTCTCAAGCTACTGAACGTCAAATGCTGATCACGGGTACAACTGACTATTCAGATCTCAGCGATGTTGACATGGTAATAGAAGCGGTATTTGAAAATATTGACATCAAAAAGCAAGTTTTTACTAAGCTGGACAAAGTGTGTAAGCCAGGTGCCATTTTAGCATCGAATACCTCTTATCAAGACGTAGATCAAATTGCAGCGGCAACTAAGCGACCAGAAGATGTTATCGGTTTGCATTTTTTCAGCCCTGCTAACGTAATGAAATTGTTAGAAGTCGTGCGTGGTGCCAAAACTTCAAATGAAGTGTTAGCAACGTCTATGGCTATGGCCAGAACTATTAAAAAAATCCCGGCATTGTCGCGCGTTTGTTACGGATTTATCGGTAACCGCATGTTACGTCCATATGCTGCTCAAGCACAATTGTGCATGATCGAAGGGAATTCGCCAGAAAAAATAGATAACGCCATGCTGAGCTATGGTATGGCAATGGGACCACTTTCAGTGGCTGATCTTGCTGGTATTGATATAGGCTACAAAGCACGTGAAAGCTTAACCGATGCAGAAAAGGGCGACCCAAGAACTTACCGCATTGCTGATGCACTAGCAGAAATGGGCCGTTTGGGTCAAAAGACTGGCGCTGGTTATTATCAGTATGACGGTGCAACTCGTAAGCGTAGGGCAGATCCTATTGTCGATGACGTAATCGCGAAAGTTGCTGCCGAACTTAACGTTACAGCCAAACCTTGTAGCGACGAAGAAATTCAAAACCGCTTACTGTTCGCGTTAGCCAATGAAGGCTTTAAAATTCTTGAAGAAGGTGTTGCCCAACGTCCTAGCGATATCGATGTGGTTTACGCTTTCGGCTATGGTTTTCCTGCTTATCGTGGTGGACCTATGCACTATGTAGATAACGTGATTGGCTTGAAGAAGCTGTATGAGACTATTTGTGAATTTGCTCAAACGCATGGCGAACAGTTTTGGCAGCCAGCAAACTTACTAAAACAGTTAGTTGAAGATGGTAAATCACTGTCGCAATGGGCTGCTGAACAATAATAGCGGCGTTCATAGAGTATGTAACATACGGTTTAATGAAAGAAGGTTGAACCGTATGTTGATCAAAATGAGAGATTAATTTCGCATCTTGTTGTTTAACATTATGGTGCGAGCAACGGAGGATTTTATGTCGAATACCCAGTCGGTCAATGCGTTTAACGAACTCTTTGGCACCCGATTACCGATTACCGATAGTCGCTGGTGGCTTAATGTGGCTGTCAAATGCAGAGTATGTTGAAACGCCGGTATTTTAGGTTTTATTACTGCCGCCTCTTTTCCTGAGCCGGATACATTACGGGCTGAAATTCGTAAATGCCGAGAGCTCGCTAATGGCAACCCATTTGGCGTGAACGTTTCCATGTTACCCAAATTGGTACCTGGCGAGCAAACACAAGCTGTTTTTCAGTTAATTGTGGATGAGCGTTAAAATCGTCGAGACGTCAGGTCGTAGTCCATAAGCATACTTACCTTTGTTAAAGGCGGCGGGCGTCAAAGTTATTCATAAAGTGCCAGCAGTTAAATATGCTTTAAAAGCACAGAGTCTTGGCGTTGATGCTGTTGCTATTGTTGGCGCTGAGTGTGGCGGTCATCCGGGTATGGACTTAATTGGAAGTTTTGTCAATTCAGCGATGGCATTAGAGAAAAAATCACCATGCCATTTTTAATTGGTGATGGTATTGGTCACGGTGCACAAATTACTGCAGCCATGGCTATGGGAGCCGCTGGTGTGATCATAGGCACACGCTTTTTGGTCGCCGAAGAAATTTGGGCGCACGAAGGTTACAAACAAGTCTTAATAGACGCTTGTGAAACAGACACAACATTGTGTATGCAAAGCATTCGTAATACTGCGCGTGGCTTAAAAAATAAGACAACCGCTGCGGTGCAAGAGCTGGAAAACAGTAAAAATGATGTCACCATTGAAGATTTACTCCCTTTTATATCGGGAGAAGTCGGCTACAACGCCTATGTCACGGGCGATACATCCAAAGGAATATTAGTCGCAGGTCATGCACTAGCTTTTCTCAAAAAACAGCAACCCCTGGCTGATATTGTGGCTTCTCTTGGTAAAGAGGCTAACTTAGCATTAACTCGCACTCAACAAATCATGAGTTTATAGCATGGACATTTGTCACGAAATTACCATAAATGGCAAAATTACGTGCTGAACCAGCATAATATATTACATTCAGTTGTTATATCCTTTGGTGTTTTTAACGACTAGGGCGTGTTTACTAATGAATTTAGTTGGTATTACTATCATTTTAATAAAGGAAATTAAGGCATGGTTATTCCTGCAATATTAGAAAATAATTTAAGACTACCGATTATTTCAGCCCCTATGTTTATAATATCAGGGCCAGAACTGGTTATTGCCGAATGTAAAGCGGGTATCGTTGGATCTTTTCCTGCCCTCAATGCACGTCCTCAGTCGCTTTTGACTGAGTGGTTAACGCAAATTGAAACCGAATTAGCTAATTATAAAGCCGTTAATCCTCATGTAATCGTTGCACCTTATGCGGTAAACCTGATTGTACATAAAAGCAATGACCGTCTAGAGGACGATATAGGTACCTGCGTTAAGCACGAAGTGCCCATTATTATTACCAGCTTAAGGTCATTAAATCCGAGCATGGTAAGATCGGA
>MAAC01018819.1_pt1 | contig 12847 bp, 13 predicted proteins | sample 1115981 | NCBI WGS metagenome assembly MAAC01 (sample SAMN04961126, study PRJNA320927) | seawater metagenome | isolation source: sample BD02T64 sea water enriched with oil for 64 days | place: USA:Gulf of Mexico | collected 2013-07-27 | reverse complement strand
GGGACTTATGGCTGAGCACTCAATAGGTGGTGATCATTCTTTTTATATTGATTCTGCGCAGCGCCAAATTATTATTGTCGAGGCCGATGATGCTGCCGGTCACTTAATGTCAGATACGGACAAACGCTTGTCCATCTGGCGCTATCGCCGTGGCGAGTCAGTGAGCTACCACCTGGCTGGCGTCAAGCCTTTCTAACTTCCCAGTCTCAGTCGACACTGCCAAACTGTGCCGACGCCAGGGTGGCGTAAAGCTCGCTGTCCTGAAGAAGCTGTTGGTGGGTGCCACAGGCGACCTGCTTACCGTGGTCCATCACCACAATATGGTCGGCGTGGAGAATGGTCGACAGGCGGTGGGCAATAATCAACGTGGTGCGATTTTCCATGAGTTTTTCCAGGGCCAATTGCACCTGTTGCTCGCTGCGGGTGTCTAGCGCGCTGGTGGCCTCGTCGAGCAGTAGCAGGCGGGGGTTTTTGAGAATGGCGCGGGCGATGGCGATGCGTTGCTTTTGTCCACCCGACAGGCGCACGCCCTGTTCGCCGAGAAAACTGGCATAGCCCTCGGGTAGCTGTTCGATAAAGTCGTGGGCATAGGCGGCCTTTGCGGCGGCCTGCACTTCTTCGTCGCTGGCATCGGGTTTGCCGTAGCGAATATTGTGGCTTACATCGGCGCTGAACAGGGCGGGGTGCTGAGAGACCACACCCAATTGCTGGCGCAGGTCGGCCGGTGACAGTTCGCGAATATCGCTAGTGCCGAGCAGTACGGTGCCGGATTGCGGGTCGTAAAAACGCTGCATCAATTCAAACACGGTGGATTTTCCCGCCCCCGAGGGGCCAACCAGTGCCACCACCTTGCCCTCGGGAATGTGGATGGAGAAATCCTCCAGGGCCCTTTGTCCGGGCCGCGAGGGATAGCTGAAATTGACCCCCTCAAAGCTGACCTCGGCGGCGAGTTCACCGGCGTTGATTGCGACTGCGTCGGGGGGCAAGATGGTCGCTTCGGCGGTCATTAAATCGACCAGCCTGTCGGTGGCACCCACGGCCCGTTGCAGGTCGCCGTAGACCTCGGATAGGGTCGCCACGCCCATTGCCACCAGCATGGCGTAAAACACAAAGGCACCGAGATCGCCGGCGCTCATGGTGCCGTTTAAGACATCGTTGCCGCCGACCCAAAGCATGCCGCTCAGCGCGCCAAATACCAGCACGATGACCGTCGCCATCAACACCGCGCGCTGTTTGACGCGGCGGCGGGCGATGGCAAAAGCGCTCTCGACCTCTTTATTAAAGGCACCGCGCTCATAATCCTCGCGGGTGTAGCTTTGTACGGTTTTCAACTGGGTGATGATTTCACCGGCATAGGTGCCAACATTGGCGATGGAGTCCTGGCTCTGCCGGGACAGGGCGCGCACCCGCCGGCCGAAGATCAAAATAGGCAGCAGCACCAGGGGGATGCAGCCGAGAATCACCAGGGTTAGTTTGAGGTTGGTGATGATTAAAATGATGAGGGCGCCGGTGGTCGAAATGGAGCTGCGCAGGGCCAGGGAAAAGGAGCTGCCGACGATGCTCTGCAACAGGGTGGTGTCGGCGGTGAGGCGGGACATAATTTCACCGCTGCGATTGTTGTCAAAATAGCCGGGGCTGAGGGAGATGATATTGTCGAATACCGCACTGCGCATATCGGCGCTGACTCGCTCGCCGAGCCACGAGACCAAATAGAAACGCACAAAGGTACCGGCGGCCATTAATACCGATAAAACCAGTAGCAGGTAAATGCCCTGCTGCAGCTGGGTTACGGAGCCGGCGACAAAACCGTCGTCGATCACCATGCGCACACCCTGGCCGATGGTGAGGGTAATACCGGCGGTAAATAGCAGGGCGATAATGGCGCAGACCCAACGCCAGCGGTAGGGTGCAATCAGGCGTAGCAGCTGGCCGATGGATGATAATTTGGTGGCGCTAGGACGTGTGGGACGGGTAGACATGGCGTTGTGGTTTATCCGGTAACAGGCCAAAGCAGGCCCAATCGAAAACAAGAGAGGCTGGAGTTTACGGCAATGACTGCTAAAGGGGCAGGCTTGTTGGGCTGGCGTCGCGGTAGTCTGAAGCTACATCTCGCTGGCTGCGGTGGCAAGGTGTTCGCTGTGTAGCTGAGCGTATGGCTTTAGCTCCGGTGGCTGTTGCGCGGATCGGCTACCGCTAAGCTAGTGCAGGTTGATGTTAGGGTTTGACCTTGTCCATGTGGCGAAACAAGCGAGAGGGGTTGAGCCCAAAGGCCTGTTGAAAACAACGGTTGAAATGGGCTGAATCGCTAAAGCCCGCCGCCATGGCGGCCTGGGTAATATTGTTTTCATTGTGCAGGGCTTCCATGGCGCTGATGATGCGGCGCCAGAGTCGATAGCGCCGGAAGGGGGTGTCCGATTGCTCACGGAAAAGATGCCGAAAGCGCTTGAGTAGATTGTAAATGACGGCTTTTGTCGGTTTCACCTCGGCAATCATTTGTAGGTAGTCGACCCACTTTGCCGCACTAATGGGCGTGATTGCTCGCGCTGGACAGGCGTTGTTTTGTGGCAAATGGTGGTAGGCGCTCGAGTTTCGCTCAATTAACAAGCTGGCAACGATCCCTCCGTTGGCCGCCAATTCGTGTTTCTGGCCAGCGCCAATCATGGCACAGCGGTGGCTGCTGGATTGTCCATCTTCAGTGCTTAGTGTAAGGGGCTGGTAGAGCCCGACATTGATGGCCGTTGTCTGCATGGCGTGCAAGCTCAGAGATTGTAGTGGCCCGATGAACAAGGTCATATCGGGCCAGATATACAGGGTCGATTGGGCTTGGCTTGCTTCTGTAGCCACTTTGTACAATTCCTCCTTGTTTAGCACAGATAAAATATTTCCTCGATGACAATAAAAACTTGTCAATTACTGAAGCGAGGAGGTTTTAGATGCAGGTGATATTAGATCAAGTGGCGCCGGTACTGGCAATTTCATGCGCCGGTGTTTTTTTTATGAGTGCGTTGTTAACGGGCTTTTGGAAGTTTTCGTGCATGATGGCGAGTGGTGAGTGTAAGGCTCCCTACTATGTCGACATCGCCCATCGGGCCTCACTGATGTATGCCTATGGGGCTCTATTGGTCGCCGTTTTTGCCTATTTCAGTATCTTCTCGAGCTTTGTAAATACTCTTGCAACAATGGCATTGATGTTGTTTTTTTCCCTCGCCATCGTTAAGTACATCGTGCTGGGTCGTGCCAATAAGACCAATAATCAATTTCGAGACTCAGAAAACCCCAGGGCAGACAGAAAGCTACTCGTGATCGTAGGGCTTAGTGAAACGCTAGGCTTTGCCGTCTTATTACTGGGCTTTGCGTTGGGGCTGATAAGGGCAGATTAGGGGTGCAGGTTACGACAATAGGGGGGCTTTAAGTGACATTGGTTTGTGGTCTTGAGGGGCTAAAATGCCGAGCCGGGTTGTCTCAGAAAGGCGAGTTCTTCACTGCTCGACGCCCGACCGAGTATTTTATTGCGATGGGGGAAACGACCGAAACGCTCGATGATGTCGTGGTGGCGCTGGGCGGATGAGATGTGGCTCTCCAGGTCGGCTTGGCCAAAGAGTAGCAGTGCCTCTTTTTGTATCTCGTGTGACTCACTGTGCATGAAGGGCATGTAGAGAAAGCCGCGTTGTTTTGCCGGCAGGCATCGGTCGCTACCTGAGGCGATAGTCTGCTGAGACAACGCCAGGGCTAGGTTATCGTGGGTAAAGGCGGCAGCTTGATCGCGGTAGATATGGCGAGAGAATTGATCGAGAATAATGATTTCTGCCAGTCTCCCAAGAGGGCGACGACGCCATACCGCGAGTTCACAATGCGTGGCAGATTGGTGAAGATCAGCAAATTTTTCGCGGATCAAAGCGTCAAAATCTGCGCTTTTTTTCCACCATTGGCCGGGGGTAATTTGTTCAAACCAGAACTCGATGACGGGCATATAGGGCATGGTGGATCTCATTGTTATAGCGGCTCCAGGTATTGTAAATCATGCTGTTGATAAGGCCGGCTTATAAATCGGGCGTGTAAACCAGCACTTGATTATATAAAAATAAATTAATATATTTCGCTTTCGCCAGTTGGCGCCAACTATTTTGCCAGTCTCAGACTGCCAAATTGAATCTCTTTTACACGTCAGCTTGTACCGACAAAGCACCAAAATTTATACAGGGATTTGTATCGTTTTCGTGTGTCAGGTCTTGAGCGTGGCTGGTGTGCGTAGTTGGTGACAACTTGAGAGATAACAAATTTACAGGGGTGGTTTTTAGATGAAGAGCTGGATAGTAACGCCGTTAGTTGTGGTTTTGATCGCTGTAGGATCCTACTTTTTTTACATTTCGACCCTGCCCCCCGTCCTGGATGAAGGCTTTCTCTACGGCAATGGTCACGTTGAAGGTACCGAGGTCAATATCAGTGCCGAGGTATCGGGCCGTGTTCTGGTCTCCAATTTACTGGAGGGCTCAACGGTGGCAAAGGACTCCCTGCTGGTTGAGCTCGATACCAGTGAGCAGACGGCGATACTGGCCGTGGTCAGCGCCCAGCGCACCGCTCGGGAGTACGAACAGAAGCATATTATTGAACAATTGCAGACCTGGCAGGACAACCTGGCCACCGCCGAGCGGGACCTGGTGCGTTATACGGCGCTGCGCAAACGCGGCATTGTTACGGTGCAGAAGCTGGATCAAATCACCCTGGTGCGAACCGAGGCCCTGGGTCGGGTGCGCGCCCTGAAAGCTCAGCTGGAGCAGGCCAAGGCCAACACCATGGTGGCGGCCAAGAGTGTCGAATTGCAGCAAATTGAGGTCGATAAATCGAAAATCTATACCCCCATGGATGCGACCATTCTGGCCAAGTCCATCGAACTGGGTGAGCTGGCAACGTCCGAACGCTTGATAGCCGTGCTGGTCGATATGCAGGACCTGGAGCTCAAGGCCTACTTGCCCGAGGCGGTGATCGGCAAAATCAAACTCAATGCCCCAGCCAAGGTGCGGGTTAGCGCCTTTTCCGATCGCTATTTCGATGCGCGCGTGAAGCGCGTCGACCAGCGCGCGCAATTCACACCGCGCGATATCAACATGCCGGAGGAGCGTGTACGCATGGTCTTCGGCGTGGTATTGGCCCTCGATAACGTAGAGGGTTTCCTTAAGCCGGGCATGCCCGCCGACGCCTGGGTTCGCTGGGATGACAATAAGGATTGGCCGCAAACCCTCGTTGTACCTCATTAAGGTGTGCCCCACTCAATCGATTGCGCCCGAGCACGGGCAGCAGGGTAAAACCCCATGAGTAGCTTAAGTAGTAAGGCTAGCACCAGCATTATTGAGCGCGCCGTAAATGGCGGAGCGGATCTCGCCAGCGATCGCAAAGCGATTATCCAGACGCACAATATCGGCCGCGCGTTTAATAATAAACTGGTGCTGAAAGACGTTAATCTGACCATTTACGAGGCCGAGATCTTCGGTCTGCTGGGGCCGGACGGCGCGGGAAAGACCACCCTGATGCAGCTGATGGCGGCCATCCTCGACCCCAGTGAGGGCCATTGCACGGTGATGGGTCACGATACGGTGAAAGACGATTACTGGATCAACTCCCACATCGGCTACATGTTTCAGGGCTTTACCCTCTACGACAAATTAAGTATTGCCGAGAACATGGAGTTTTCGGCAGACATTCGCGGGCTGCCCAAGGAGCTCTATCTCGAGCGCCAGGAGCGCCTGCTGAAAATGGCCGGCCTGTACCGCTTTCTCGATCGTGCCGCAGGCAATTTATCCGGTGGTATGCGCAAGAAGCTATCGCTTTGTACCAATCTGATGCACGAACCCCGCCTCTTATTGCTCGACGAGCTCAGCCTGGGTGTCGACCCGGCTTCGCGGCATGAATTGTGGGCCATGCTTAAGGAATTTCGCGATGACGGCGTGACAGTGGTAATGAGCACACCCTATATGGACGAGGCCGAACACTGCGACCGCATTGCCTTTTTACATGAGGGGCAGATCATCGGTGTCGACAAGGTTGAACACCTTCACACTCGCTGTGAGGGCCACGTCTATGAACTGCACACCAAGGACCGAGGCGGTGCCCATAACCGCCTGGTTGAACACCCCGATGTACTGAGCATTCGCCATCTGGCGGAGAGCGTGCATTTCCAACTGCACACCGCCAACCATATTGAAGAGAACCTGGCGGCCGATTTAACCAAAGATGGCGCGCGTATTGAGCCGGTAGAACCGACCCTGGATGATGCCTACACCATGCTCAGTGGCGGCGAAAAGAGCAGCGCCTATGCCGAGTCACCACCGAAGATTCACTTGCCGGAGCGTTTGCCCGAGGGCGGCCTGATTCGTACCAAGGATATGCGCGTCGAGTTTGGTGATTTTGTCGCCAACAACGATGTCACCCTGGAAATTAAGGCCGGTGAGGTGTTCGGCTTTCTCGGTGCCAATGGTGCCGGCAAAACCACCTTTATTCGCGCCCTATGTGGGCTGCAAAAATTGACCAGTGGCGATGCCTGGATTGGCGGTGTCAGCATTATCGACGACCCCAAGCGCCTGCGCGACCACATTGGCTATATGTCCCAGCGTTTCTCTCTCTACCCGGATCTCACCGTGGCGGAGAACCTGTCGTTCTTTGCCGGTGTTTATGGCCTGAAAAAGGGCGATAAGCAGAAGGCGATGGACTGGGCGGTCAGTGTCACCGACCTCAGTGGTGTGATGAATGATCTGGTGGCCGATATGTCGGGTGCCCTGAGTCAGCGTTTGGCTCTTGCCTGCGCGATTATGCACGAGCCCGCCGTGGTGTTTCTCGATGAGCCCACCTCGGGGGTGAGTCCGGCGGCGCGCTATAAGTTCTGGCAGTTGATTCAAACCCTGGCCGAAAGTGGTACCACGATCTTTGTTACCACCCACTATATGGAAGAGGCCAATTACTGCCATCGCCTGGGCTTGATGCACCAGGGGCGTTTAATTGGCATCGGCCCGGCCGATGAGCTGATCGCCGCACTACCGGCCGATGTTGAGGCGGACACCATCGAAGATATGTTCCTGGCCTATATTAAAATTGAAGACGCGCGCCTGGAGCAAGAGCGCCAGCAACAGGAAGCGGCCAAAGCGGAGCCATCAAAATGAAACTGCATCGCCTATTCGCTGTTATGCGCAAAGAAACCCGCGAAATTGTCCGCGATCACGTCACCCTGTCGACGGCGTTTTTATTTCCGATCGTGATGCTATTTATGTTCGGCTACGCCATTTCCCTGGAGGTTGAAAATGTCAGTTTCGGGGTACTCGACCAGGATCAAACGCCATCCAGTGCCCACTTAATCGACGAGTTTAAGGAAAGCGCCTATTTTAAGCTGGTGAGAAATTACGACTCCGAAGTGCAAATTCACAAGTCGATGGAAGTCAATGAAGTGAAGCTGGTGCTGGTGATTCCCCCCGGTTTTAATTCGCTGGTGAGCCGGCAGGAAAACCCCGAGGTGCAATTGCTGATTGATGGCACCTACTCGGCGACGGCCCTGGTGGCCTTGAATTACGGCATGACCATTGTGTCGAAATTTAAGCAGGTGGAAGATAATTCGCTGATCGATGTGCAAACCCGCATTTGGTATAACCCCAGTTTGCGCAGCATGATTTATGTGGTCTCCGGGCTCTACGCGGTGATTATCGCCGCCTTTCCACCGCTGTTGACCACACTGGCCATCGTGCGCGAGAAAGAGAGCGGCTCCATCCAGCAAATTTACGCTTCACCCCTCACCGTACCGGAATTTTTGCTCGGTAAGTTAATCCCCTACGGCGTCATTTCCTCCCTGCAATTGGTGTCTATTGTCGCCCTCGGTTTCTATTGGTTTGGGGTGCCCTTCAATGGCAGTCTCGGTTACCTGGCCATAGCCGGTTTAATTTATGTTTTCTGTAATGTCGGCATTGGCCTGCTGATATCGACCATTACCAATAGTCAGCTATTGGCGGTGTTGTTGGCATTGGTGGTGACGATGATGCCGTCGATATTGTTCTCGGGCTTTGTCTTCCCCATCTACGCCATGGCGGAACCGGTACAGGCCTATACGCATATTTTCCCCGGTCGCTATTTTGTCGATGTGTCGCGGGGCATTATTCTTAAGGGCGCGGGCCCATCGGAAATGATCAGGCCATTGAGCTTTTTACTGGTCTATACCCTGACGGTGTTTTTCGCCGCCGTGGCCATCTTTAAGAAAAAGGTTGCTTAGGGCCCACTAAGGGCCTGTACGTTTATTGATTATCGGCCCCGGGGGCCGAGTAGGAGGACCGTTATGTGGACTCGTCTAAAAAGTTTAATGCTCAAGGATGTTATCCAGTTTTCTCGAGACAAGACCATCCTCGGCGTAGTGTTCTGGCTCTATACCATGGAGGTGTTGATTTGCGGTTATGCCATGACCTTTGAGGTCAAGGATCTGCCCATCGCCGTGATCGATCACGACCGCAGCGTGATTAGCCGCAAGCTGATCGATAAATTTACCCTTTCAGAGGCCTTTGAGGTTGCCGGTTATCCCGACAATCAGGAACAGGCCGAGAGCTGGATGCGCAGCGGCAAGGTCAAATACGTGATGGTCGTCCCCAATAACTTTGCGGAAGATTTGCGTCGCGGTGAGTCGCCGGGTTTACAGATACTTCTAGACGGCACCAACTCCAATGCGGCCTCCCTGGCCAAGGACTACACGGCGGCCATTGTGCGCAATTTTGAACTGGAGTTTGCCGACAACCCCGCCGTGCTGGCCAGCACCGTGCGCCCGGTGGTGCAAATTTGGTACAACCGCGCGCAAACTCTGGAGTCCTTTGTGGTGCTATCGATGATTGTTGCCGCCATTATGATGGTCGGTACGATTCACTCGGCGGCATCGATTACCCGGGAAAAAGAAGTGGGCACGGTTGACCAGTTAATGGTGACGCCGACCCAGGTGTGGGAGATTTTCCTCGCCAAAACCATTCCCACACTGGCCGTTGGTATTCTCGCCTTCTTCCCCAGTCTGTTTATTATTTGGTGGTTTGGGGTGCCCATCAAGGGCAGTATGCTGCTGTTTGTTTTCTTGATGGCTATTTTTCTGGTCAGTGCCATTGCCATTGGCGTATTGATTGCGTCGATTACCAAAACCCTGCAGCAGACCCTGTTGCTGTGTTTTTTCGGCCTCTTCCCCATACTGTTTTTGTCCGGCACCATGACCCCCACGGAGTCGATGCCCGCTTTTTTACAGCCCATTACCTATCTCAGCCCGGTGAAATACTTTATGGATATTTGCATGGGCGTGTTTTTAAAAGGCGTTGGCATGGCCGAGCTGTGGCCCGCGGCCTTGAATATGGCCATCATTGGCGCTGTGCTCTATATCATTGCCGCGTGGCGCTTTAAGCAGAATTTGTCATCGTAGGCTTCGATGCAACAAGGGGCTGCGCCCCTTTTTATTGTTCGAGCCACCCGCTGATGGAGTCGACCATTTTGTCGGCCTGTATTTCCCAGTTATAAGACTCGACGAGTCTGTCATCCGGGGTCATCAGGTAGAGTACCGAGCTGTGGCTCATGGAGTAATCTTCTTCCGTGGCCTCACCCTTTTCAGTGGCGATTTTGGCACGGCCCGCCTTCCAGGCCTTTAGCACTTTGGCGATTTCCTCACTTGAACCGGTCAGGTAAATAATGCGTGGGTCGAAGGCCTTGGCGTATTCATGCAGGCGTGCCGGAGTGTCGCGCTCGGGATCGACGGTGATAAACAGGGGGTAGAGCTTGGCGTTGAGCGGCCCCAGCTGGTTGAGTGCCTGGGTCATACGACTGAGTGTCGTGGGGCAGACATCGGGGCAGTTGGTGAAGCCAAAGAAAATCAGTTTATAGCGGTCGGCATAACTTTCATTATCGACAGGTTCGTTAAATTGATTGATTAATGAAAACACCCCGCCAATTTGCGCCTTCGTGCCGGGTGGTACTGTGCCCTCGCTGCGCCCCAGCTGAGTTAAATAGTCGACAAGGGCAATGCCGCCGATAATGGCTACCGACAGTACGACGGTGAGGAGTCCTCGTTTAAGGGTTTGGCTTTTCATAGGGTGTTGTCTTGTTTCTTCAGGTGGGGTTTATATTGTTCTTGTCAGATAACATATTAGGCTTTGATAATACGCTGATGTACCAGAATCGACAAAATAAATTCCGCTGGTTGTTGTTTGTACTTTTGTTAGTACTGACGCTGGGTGGAGGCTACCGGCATTACCGCCAGGAGGTGTTTGAGGTCTTCGCGGCGGGCACCGAGTGGGTGTTGGTGACCTGTGGTTTCCAGCCGGCAGAAGAGGCCGAGCGCAGCGAAAGCCTACAAAGTGACCAGCTGCGCAGGTTGTTCTATGCCGCGCGTATGTTTAACAGCCCTCCACCGGCAGAGCTCTCTGCAGAGGATGCTCGAGCCGATAAAAAGTATCCCGGTGTTGGCTTCGGTTTACTACATACCTTCAACACCAAAGCTGTGCCCATGGTCATTGGTGGCTGGCTGTACAGTATTCCCTGCACTTACTTTGCCGATGCGCGAGACTGCCAGAGCAGCGGCGGCGCAGTGGCCCGCCTCAAGGTCAGTGCCGCTGGCTTGAGCGCCATGACCGAGGACAATATCGAAACATTTTTGGCCGCCGGCTCAGTCGATATCGCCGTCATTACTATTGCAGGCCTGGAGGGTCGGGCGCAGCAATGGTGGCGGCAAGCCCCGCTGCCATCGGGCTATAGCGTTTATGAGCCCAGCGATTTTAGCGGTGGTAGCGGCGCATTACTTTGCACACAGCCACAGGCGAAGAGCGCTGTAATGGCCCACTGCCTGCTGCGCTTTATGCACGGCGGGGATGTTTATGTGGAGCTGAAGTTCGCCTCACAACGACGCGATAACTGGGCCCGTATTCAGCAACAGGCCCGAGCCTTGATCAGGGGTTTTCAGGTCAAGCGTTAGTGATATTAAGTCTTAAATAATGGGGCACAGGGTGTTACATTGGCAACGCAAAACCGAACATCAATAATTTTACATGGATGCATTGACCCCTCAGTACTGGAGAATAAGAATGATTAGTTACGTCACCATTGGTACCAATGATCTTGAAAAATCCGCGGTGTTTTACGATGCCGTACTCGCACCCCTCGGCGGCAAGCGGGGCCCCGAAACAGAGCGCTATAAATCCTGGCTTGGCCCCACCCGCGGCCCGATGTTAATGGTCATGAAGCCCTTTGACGAAAAACCCGCAACTATTGGTAACGGCGTAATGATTGCCCTCGGTGCCGAATCACCCGAAGTGGTTGATGCAGTTTACAAGGCGGCCATCGCTGCCGGTGGCACCTGTGAAGGTGAGCCCGGTGAGAGACGTCCAGGCCTTTATGTCGGCTACTTCCGCGATCTGGATGGCAATAAGCTGGATGCCATTTGCATGTGATGCATAGGGCGGCAACTTCGTCAGGGTTTTACTGAGACGAAGTTGTCCCCCGCACAGATCAATCATCTTGGCTGCGACCATTTAAGTGCTGGCAGCTCATGCCTATGTTGTTGTATCGACTTGGAGAGTGGAATATGTCTTTTAATTTGGAGGCCCTGGTGGCAGCCTGTAAAGGCGCGCTCGCCGATGATAGGCCCCAGGAAAAAATCACCGACATTATTCGTCAAATTGTGGCCGATTCAGAGTCTGTTGAGGCTGTATTGGGGAAGGATGAGAGGGCGGGTATTGAAAGGCTCTATGTCTCAGCGGAGCTGACCATTATTAATGTTGTCTGGGCGCCAAAAATGACACTGCCGGCTCACAACCATAATGTTTGGGCAGTCATTGGGGTGTATGCGGGAAGAGAGGACAATATATTCTGGCGCAAGGAGGGCGATGACCTTGAGGGTCGAGTTGAAGCGGCGGGTGCGAAATCCATAGCTGCTGGCGAGGCGGTTTCACTGGGCAAGAAATTAATACATTCGGTCACTAATCCCACCGCTAGTTATACCCGTGCCATCCATGTCTATGGTGGTAACTTCTTCGAAATAGAACGTAGCGAATGGGACCCCCTGTCTTTAACTGAAGGTCCCCATAATATTGAAAGAACACTCGCGCTTTTTAAGGCTGAAAATTCCATTATTCGCCAAATTTAATTTTCAGAGACATTAATGCTAAAAACTCAGGTCGAATAGCTTGGCAATTTAATTGCTACTGTCGCAGTTCAAGCTTGATACTAGGAATCAAACCATTTTAGCTCGCCCTCTACTTTGCCCAGACTGAATCAGAGGCTCCCAAAAAACTTTGGCCTTGATCTGTGGTATCGAGGTAGATCCTTTGAATACCGTCTTTAAGCCTAGCGTATATTCCCCATCACTTTCGTCAGTAGCTGCAGGCTGTTTATTTTATCTTCCTCGGATATATGCTGAAAGCTGGCGCAGTGAAATTTTCGTACCTGTGGCTCTACTTCTTTACAAACCTTTCTGCCATAGGCCGTTATACAAATTTGCCGTGAGCGTAAATCATCAGGGTTGACCATGCGTTCAGTATAACCAGACTCCTCCATGCGTTTGAGGACACCATTAAGGCTTTGACGGCTGACCAATAAATAGTCGACCAGGGCATTGACCGTTATCCCCTTTTGATGTCTCGGTTTGTTAAGCGTGGTGAGAATGGACCACTGTTGGGCGCTCATTTCATACTCCCCGAGCACCTCCGCCGTTCTGCGTAACGAGAGATTCATTGTTTGGTATAAGCGGAAAAATAGCTTTGTATGAATCTCTGCGCCACGCATTTCTGTTGCAAGCATTTTTGATCTCCATATTACAAGTTGCCAGGCAGTCTACTGCCGCGAGCCAAGGTTGGTCGGGGGG
>MAAC01009738.1_pt1 | contig 12848 bp, 15 predicted proteins | sample 1115981 | NCBI WGS metagenome assembly MAAC01 (sample SAMN04961126, study PRJNA320927) | seawater metagenome | isolation source: sample BD02T64 sea water enriched with oil for 64 days | place: USA:Gulf of Mexico | collected 2013-07-27 | reverse complement strand
AATCAGCAAAACAAGCCTCTACAATGCCCTCAGAGGTCAGAAACCCGACTGAAACCGCGAATGTTCCCGTAAAGTTCGCACGAGCCGGACGATAACGTCACTTTTATGCAGTGACCCCTGCAACGACTTCCTTCAGGTCTCGGGCTTCACGACGCAGGTCTTTGACCTCGTCTGTGTTCGCAGCACGTGCCGTATCCCCAGCCAAACGTCGTTTCCCAGCTTCCATGAAGTATTTGTAATAGATGCCCTGCGAGATCCCTTCACGGCGGCACAGCTCTGCAATGCTGTCCTCACCGCGCAGCCCGTCCAGCACGATCCGGATCTTTTCTTCAGATGAATAATGCTTGCGCGTCGCCCGTTTGATATCTTTGACGATCTTCTCGCCAGGGCTTTTACGTGGTCCAGTTGTTTGTCTCATCTTCCACTCCTCAGTGGTGACGATGAGCCAAGAACACTCTCTTATCAAATACCGCTATTTGGACCCATAGGCGCTGACGTCAGACAGTGTCACCAGTAAATACAATTTTGCTAGACCGCGTTCCTAAAGCAGTCATTGGTACAGCTGCGGCGAAATGGTGCTTCGTCCGCAGTCTGGGAATTCGACCTCTGATCCTTGTTGCACTCTGCACGAATGGCTGGTTTTCCCGCCGCGCGGCAGCACCAAATTTTACGCTGACGCCGCATTTTCCACGCTGCGAGCGCATGCAGCGAGAAAAGTGAATTCACACAATGGGCTCAAACCGGACTTTTGCCGCGCAAAGCGCGGATGACAGCTACGCTGCTTCCAGCACCAGCCTACGCCACTTGGCCATAAAGAAAGTGCGCCAAACATCGCGGAAGATCACAAGGTTCTGGGAAGAGGTTTTTGTCGAAGCACAGGGTGAAGCTGGCTTTGATCCGGCTGTCTCAAGACTTCCTTCATTCAGAAGCGGTATCACGCCGAGTGCATCTATGCAGGTGTACAGATGTTTGGACAACGCGTTCAAAATGCTATGTTTCAAACTGCCAACCAGGAGCGATTCGTATGCCCACGGTGACATTGACCCTCCGCGGCGATCAGATTGGCCGCTATTCCAGCTTCTCCGGCACAGGAAATGGGCCTGATCGGATTGTGACGGTCGATGGCGTCGAGGCTATAGGAACGGCCAATCAACTCTTCACAGTTGTCGTCGAGCAGGTGAATACTGGCGTTACAGAATTCCAGAATGGCCAGTTTATCACGATCCTCGACTCGGACAATAACGTAGTCGTCCCCAGAACAAGCGTACAGCCAGATATCGAGCAAGGGCGCGGTGCAGGGGACGAACATCTCTTGCTCAACAACCAGCCCTTTCTTATCGATTTAGGCGGTGTTCCCGCCGGACCGTCGACGGTCACGTATACGGAAGCTGATGAAGCTGCAGGTGTTGGTGGCGATGACGACGGGCAGCTCGATTTTATGGACTTTCCGTGTATTACCCCGGGCGCGATGATCACGACACCGGATGGTTTTACGGACGTCGCGGCGTTAAAAAGCGGCGATTTGGTTGAGACACTGGATCACGGAACTGTCCCGCTCGCTTGGGTTGGAAGACGTACGCTTGACTTGACCAATCGCGCGACAGGCAAACCAATTCTTATCAAGACTTCATTTTTCGGAGAACAGCAGCCGAGTCGTGACCTGATCTTGTCACCAGATCATCGGATTCTCGTGAATGACCCGGCATGTAAATTTCTGTTTGAGACGTCTGAGGTCCTTGCTCCGTCAAAGGGGTTGGTGGGGCTGCCGCGAATTCGAGAAATGCGCGGCAGGCGGCATATCGAATACATTACCTTGTTCACGGAGCAACACGAGATCATCTTCGCCAACGGCTTGGCGGTCGAAACTCTGTATCCCGGCCCCGAGGCGCTGCATCGTCTCGGGGCTCTAGGCCGTGCAAAAATTCTTTCGGTTTGTCCGGCCCTGCGACACCAATCTCCGTCGGTCGTCTATCCGGGAGCGCGCCGTCTCCTGTCGGTTCGCGAAAGCAAAGTGCTTTCTGACGCGCTTCGTCTGGAGCGTCAGGTAGGAATTGAAGAAGGCGCGGCAGAACCTTCAGCGAGACTTCGGGTAGTAAACTAGCGCCTTGGAAAGCTTACGTCCGCCGGAGGACGTGTCAAAACTCATACGTTTCTGTCACCGGCAGAAACAACCGTTTTCGCCCACGCAGTTCTGGCAAGGGGTTTCTGTCCGACCCTCCTAAGTCTCAGCCAAATCGCTCCGCGCATCTCGAATGATCATCCACGAGGAATGCAGGAACAGCCCTGCAATGGCGAAAGCAACAATCAGGTCGGGCCAGGCGCTGCCGAGCCAAGCGACCAGCCCAGCGGCGATTACTACGGCGAGATTGCCGATGGCGTCGTTGCGCGAAAAAAGCCAGACGGCCCGCATATTGGCATCCCCCTTGCGGTGCTTCAGCAGCGGCAGCACCGCGAGAATGTTCACGATCAGCGCCCCTACAGCGAAGGCTCCCATCAACCCGGCTTCGGGCGTCGTCTGGTTGAGAACGCGCCAAAACGTGCTGCCGACAACGCCAAGCCCCAGAAGCCCCAAAAACACGCCCTGGATCATCGCGGATCGTGCCCGCCATGTCAGGCTCCAGCCGATGGCGAGCAGGCCCAAGAAGGTGATCGCACCGTCCCCGAGGAAATCGAGCGCATCCGCTTTCAGTGCCTGCGATCCGGACAGGAACCCACCGAACATCTCGACTACGCCGTAGCCGAGATTGAGCAGGACCACGATCCAGAGCGCGCGGCGATAGCTTGGGTCCTTGTAGGCCGGATCGGACGATGTATCACCGTCCTCCATCTTCTCGAAACCGTAGCCGGTGGCGTCGAGGGCGGGCTGCACTTTCGGCAGGTCGGCCTCCGCGATCCGCAATGTCATGACATGGGTGGCAGCCGATACTTTCACATCGCCTTCGGCCACACCCGCCGACCGGGCCGCGCGTTCGATCTCGGCGGCGTCCTTGGCGCAGTCCATGCCCTGCACCCGCATCCGGATCGGCGAGGATGCTGTTGGAAATGTGCTGTTCTCGGCCTGGTTCATGTGTAATTCTCTTCAAGTTAACGGGCGAAAGATGTCGCCAATAACGTATCAGTGGATAATGATATGACGGCGAGAGACATTCAAGACGATCTTTCGGCATCCAACGCCCTGGAGCTGAGGGCAAAGCTCTTCCGGGGCTTAAGTGATCCAAGCCGCCTTGCCATCCTTAATGCGCTGGTATCGGGCGAACGCAGCGTACAGGAAATCGTCGCTCACTCGGGCTTGGGGCAGCCCAACGTCTCGAACCATCTGCGATGCCTGCTCGACTGCGGGCTGGTCAGCCGCCGCACCGAAGGTCGATTTGTTCGGTATCGCCTGGCAGACAGGCGGGTCGCCAGCCTGATCCACGATGCGGATCGGCTTCTTGCTGCGACGGGGGCCGGGATCGACACCTGCGAGCGCTACACAGAATAGTCGCTCATCCGTGCCGCTCCTCGCCATGCCCGCGCCCGCCGAACTCGGACGGGTCATCGCAGGCGTGGCGCGCGCATTCCAGCTCCAGCGTCGTGTGCTCGATGTCAAAGCGGTCGGCCAGTGCGGTTTTGATCCGGTCCTTCAACGCGTCGGCTTCGCTCCAGCGACCCTCGGCGATGACGATATGGGCGTCCAGCGCGGCGCGGTGTTCGTCCATCTGCCAGAAGTGCGCATGGTGAATCCCGGTCACGCCGTCAATGCCGCGCACGGTATCGAGGACGGCCTTTGTCTCTAATTCGGGCGGCGAACCCAACATCAGGATACGGATCACGGGGCCGATCTCGCGGAAAGATTGCCAGAGGATGTAGCCCGCAATCAGCACGGTCACGAGCGGGTCGATCAGCCGCCAGTCAAAGAGTAGGATCAAGGTGCCCGCAACGATAACGGCGACTGAGCCGAGCGCGTCGGCCACGTTATGCAGGAACGCCGCGCGGATGTTCACGCTGGATTTCGACATGGCGTAGGTCAACGCGGCGGTCGCTGCGTCCACGATCAGCGCAATGCCCGCGATGATGACGATGAGCCAGCCCTCGACGGGTTGCGGGTCGGCAAAGCGCATCGCCGCTTCATAGAGCAGGTAGAGTCCGATCACGATCAGCGTGGTGTAATTAATGAGCGCGGCCACGACCTCAACCCGGCCATAGCCAAAGGTCATCTCCGCGTCTCGTGGCCGCCGCGCGATCTTGCGCGCGCCGAACGCAATGATGAGCGATATCGCGTCTGAGAAGTTGTGCAGCGCATCTGCAATCAACGCGAGCGAGCCGGACAAGATACCGCCGACGATCTGCGCGACCGTCAGGCCAATGTTGACAGCGATGGCGGCGACGACCCGGCGGTCGCCTGCTTCAGGATCGACGTGGTGGTGGTGACCGTGCCCCATGTTGCAAAACCCTTTCGATTCGTCTTGGTTCCAGATAGATACGATCTACAGCGACTGTAGGTTCAAGGGGTAACATGAAGGAATATTCTATCGGGCAGATGTCTCGCCGGACGGGCGTAAAGGTGACGACGATCCGCTATTACGAAAGCCGGGGGTTGATCCCGTCGCCAGCGCGCACGACAGGCGGGCAGAGGCGCTACGATGAGGCGGCGCTCGAACGGCTCGCCTTCCTGCGCCACGCACGGGAACTGGGCTTTGGTCTCGAAGATATTGCCGATCTGATGGCTTTGGCCGAAGCGCCTGCCGAAGACTGTGCCCCCGCCCATGAGATCGCGCGCAAACAACTCGCGGCGGTAGACCGACGCCTGACTATTCTCGCGCAGCTTCGCCAAGAACTCGCACGGATGGCTGAGGCAGACGATCCAGGGCGGGCCGGGGAGTGCCGCGTCATTGAGGTTCTGGGGGATCACCGGCTCTGTATCGGCGCGCATGAAGCGTAAGGGAAAAACGGTGGGTGAGGCTGATGGTCGAAAACACGCACATTGATGGCCGCGACGGAATGTATCGCAGCTTGCAGCTTGCAAATATCCATATACCCCATGTAGGTATTCGGCATGGGTTTGATCCGACTTCTTCTCGTCGTCATAGCAACGCTGTCCGCTTCGGTTTCTGGAGTGATGGACGCAGGCCATGCGGCTATTGTGGAGCATGGCCACGCATCCGCAGAAATGGCCAACGATAAATCGGTTTGCTGTTCGGAAAGCTCTGAGCGCTCCCAAACCTGCCATGTCCTGCCTGCGTTGGTTCCTGGTACAGACGACCATGATGCCGGTCCCGCTACTTGCGAGGATGTATTCTTCGGTGCTGGCCTGCTGCTGACAGGTATTGAGCTTTCCGGCCCTCTTGATCCACCCCGCGTGGTGTGATGCCCTTCTGCGTCCATCGGGATGCAGCATCCAAATCTGCAATCACACCAGAACGGGCTTTGCCCGTGCGTAATCCTATCGAGAGGAAAAGACATGAAACCGATCAAGACACTACTCGCCTTCACGCCCGCCGCCGCACTTGCGCTTAGTCTCGCCTCATTTGGCGCAGCTGGTATGGCCCACGCTGATAATCATTCCGGCTTGGCCGATCACGGCACGATGCACGTGACCAAAAGCCCGACCTGTGGCTGTTGCGGTGCCTGGGTCGCCTTGGCGCGCGAGGAAGGCTTTGACATTGAGGTCACGGACACCCGCGATGTCACCAGCGTGAAGCTGGAAAACGATGTGCCAGGCACGATGTGGTCCTGCCATACCGCGATGATCGACGGCTATGTGGTCGAAGGCCATGTGCCGTTCGCGGCACTAGCGAAACTGCTGGAAGAACGTCCCGAGATTGCCGGTATCGCGGTTCCAGGAATGCCCGGTGGCTCCCCCGGCATGGGGAACGATCATACCGCGCGGTACGATGTGCTGGCCTTCGGTGGCGACGCAGGTGAGGGCGAGGTCTTCTATCAGGCCGGTCTGTGAATCGGATTGTAGCGCTCGGTTTGGGGGCAGCGGTTCTTGCGGGAGCCGCTGCCCTCGCCTTCGGGTGGGGCACCTCGGCACCGGCCCAGACCGTGCTGATGCCGTCCGACCCGGACGTGGTGGCACTGGGACAGGCGGTCTACGTCGAGAACTGCGCCTCGTGCCACGGTGCGAACCTCGACGGTCAGCCGAACTGGCGGTCGCCCGGCCCGGACGGGCGGCTCCCTGCACCGCCGCATGATGAAACCGGGCATACGTGGCACCATGACGGCGACACGCTGTTTCAGCTGACCAAATACGGGACCGGGGCTTTGATCGGCGATCCTGACTACCAATCCAATATGCCGATCTATGAAGGCGTCCTGACGGATGAAGAGATCATCGCTGTCCTCAGCTACATCAAGTCAACATGGCCGCAGGACATCCGCGACCATCACGACGCATTGGCGAACAGACAGTGACGCCTGGCACGCTGGCCGTCTCAATGATGTTCTGCCAAAGACGAGCGCTTGACTAAAAATTTACCGTGACGCCTTTTGTAAAAGCCCGATCAGCTCATCGAACTTGGCGCGCTGTTCTTCCGGGTCGCCGCTTTCGATCGCAGCCTCGACGCAGTGCTCCGCGTGTTGTTCGAGGATCAGCTTTTCGACCCCAAGAACCGCAGACCGGATCGCCGCCGTCTGCGCCAGAATGTCCATGCAGTAACGGTCGCTTTCGACCATTTTGGCGACCCCACGCACCTGTCCTTCGAGCCGTGACAGACGGTCCAGCGTTTTATCCTTGTTGGCCTTCATGCGGCGGCGCTCCCTTTTTTGGAACCTTTGGCTGACATTTTCGTTGTATACCCCATATGGGTATATTGAAGAGGCAGACAATGGCACATCAGGACGACACTACAATGGTTTCGCACAACGCGCATCATGATAGCAAAACCGGCAAAGGCAGTGGCTATGGCCGGTTCTTTGCAATGATCGGCACGTCGACAGTGGTGATGTATGGCCTGATGTATCTCAACACATATGCCCTCGATCACGTCTTCTTCTCGCAGACGCGAATGTGGATGGCGCTCTACATGGGCGGGATGATGGCAATCATCATGCTCGCTTTCATGCTGGGCATGTATTCCAACCGGAAAACCAACATCGCGATCTTTGCAGGCGCAGCCATCGCCTTTGCCGCCGGGATTTACCTCGTTCGGTCGCAGGACACGGTGGGCGACGTGGCGTGGATGAAAGCGATGATCCCGCACCATTCCATCGCGATCCTGACCAGCGAACGAGCCAATATTTCCGACCCTCGGGTACGCGAGCTGGCCGATGCAATCATCGAGGCACAGCGCAGCGAGATCGCGGAAATGCAGCGATACATCGCAGACATTGAAGAAAATGGGGATGCGGCCCCCGGCACATCTCGAACAGAACCCTGAGACAAAGGAAGCCAATCATGCCAAAGGATACTCGCGACGTTGCAAACGTAACGACCGACCCTGTCACCGCCGCGACCGGAAAGACTGCCGTTCTCTACCGCATGGCACTGCCGAACCATCTGTGTCCGGCAGGGCAGAAAGCGCGCTGGCTTCTGAAGTCCAAAGGCTATGATGTCGATGATCGACTGTTCCGCGAGCGCCCCGAAGTGGATGCGTTCAAAGAGGAATATGGCGTCCCTACGACCCCGCAAGTGTGGATCGAAGGTAAGCGCGTCGGTGGCTATGATGCCCTGCGCCAGAAGCTCACCGATTACGATCCCGACGCGACGACCTACACGCCGGTGATCTACCTCTTCGCGGTCGCCGCCGCGACGGCGCTCGCGCTGTCCATCAGCTTTCTCGGCACGATCTCGTGGCAGACGCTCGGTTGGTTCATCTCCGTCTCGATGATCCTGCTGGGTATGCAGAAATTGCGCGACATCGAAGGCTTCACGACGATGTTCCTCAACTACGACCTGCTCGCGCGGAAGTGGGTGCCCTATGCCTATGTCTATCCGTGGGTTGAGACGGGGGCAGGTATCCTGATGACGGGCATGCTGCTGACCCCGCTTGCCGCTCCTGCGGCGCTTTTTATCGCCACGGTGGGTGCCGCAAGCGTGATCAAGGCCGTCTATATCGACACGCGGGAACTGAAATGCGCCTGCGTGGGCGGCAACTCGAACGTGCCGCTCGGGTTCGTGAGCCTCACCGAAAACCTGATGATGATGGGCATGGCCATCGTCATGCTAGTCCAGATCATAGTCTGAAGCCGGTTTGGGCAAAAAAGGCTTTGATTTGTCGCACGAAGCGCCGACCCTGAAAACGCCCCATTATCGTAATTGAACCGCCACGCAATAAAGCCCCCGTCTGCTGACGGGGGCTCCGATCATTTGCCCGCGCTTGCCGTTACTCTGCCGCCATCCGCTCAAACTGTGCGGTGCGGTCCATGATGTAATCCACGGCCTTCTGCGCCTCAGATGCGGCGCGGAATATCGCGCGGCTGTCTTCCTTCATCGCCTCAAGCCATCCTTCGACATAGGCCGCGCTCTGGTCGAATTCCGGCTCCACCCCGATCTGCGCGCAAAGCATGCAGTTGCCGATTTCCGCAACCAGCTCCTCGAACGCGTAGGCCTTGCGGTCATTGAACCGGCCCAGACGGTCAAGCCGCTTTGTCGCCCCTGTCCAGTGGGTCAGCTCATGCGCCAAGGTGCCGTAATATCCTGCGGCCCTGTGAAAGGTCGCGATCGGCGGCATGTGGATGCGGTCGGTCTTGATGTTATAATAGGCGCGGGGTTCCTCGGTCACGTCGATTTGCGCGCCGGTCCCGGCAAAGAACGCTTCAAGCTCGGGGTCGGCCACGGTGCCAAGATCGCGCGGCGGATCGGGCAGGATGTAGAATTCAGCGGGCAAGCCCTCGATCTGGTCGGCGTTGAACACGCGGTAGGCCTTGGCATAGGGGATCTGGCGTTCCTCGCCGTTCTCGTTTTCCCGCTCGACAGTGCCGTATTTCACGACCGTGGCGGATTTCTCGCCCTTGCGAACATGGCCCCCAAGCTGCTTGGCCTGATTGAACGTCATCCAGCGGGCTGAGCTGCAATCCTTGGCCATTGCCGTGGCCCAAAGCATCAGGATGTTGATGCCCCGATAGGCCTCACCATTGAACCGTTCCGGCAAGCTGACCGATACCCCGCTACCGGTCCACGGCTTACGCCAGGGCGGCGTTCCAGCCTCGATCTGCGCGATGATCTGATTGGTGACATGGGAATAAACGTCAAACTTCTCTGCGGTCATTTGTGACCCTCCTTCGCGTGACGCGGGCCGGGTCTCTTTCCCTTTCCGCCGATGGGCGGGCCTTCCTGTTCTGATCTTTGGAATGCCCATGCATTCCGAAGGGCAGAGCAGGTAAGGGCAAAGCCCGTCCTGCGGCCTGACGGGGCCGTGACAACCGGGTGGAGGGCGTGAATTTGGGAGGGAACCGCGTGCCTGCGCGTGGGAGGAACCGGAATTCTCGACCGGAACCGACGCCAACGGCGGCGCTTGCCGGTTTTCCCGGACCTGCCGGGATGGCAGGCGGATCAATAGAATTTGGAAACTGTCAGGGTTGGGGTGAGCGGGCGTCAGCCCGTCGATGCCCTGCCCTGTCTATCGCTCGAAGCGAGACCGGCGCACTGCCGGGATCACAGCTATGCTTTTGCAGCATACGCGTCGTCTTGCCTGTCCGGTGTGCGGGACAAAACCGCCAACCGGACGGCACCAATGAATGTCCTCTTCGCGGCAAAATAGAATTTGTATCTGAGGCAACAAATGCCCGGCGACCATTGGCCGCCGGGCACTCGATAAAGGCACTCGTTACTTACTTGATTGCCAGAATGTCGAAGTTACTGACGTTGGCGACCACGCCGTCGTCCCAACCGCCCTCGACCAGAACCGACGCTTTTTCGTTCAGAAGCCCGGCAACCTGCCCAGCAAAGTGTGCCTCGCGACCTGAGTTGTCGGCGAAGATGTCAAAGATTGCGAAGTTGTTTTCGTCAATCTGCAAAGCCGCCCAGAACAGCGTCTTTGGCTCTGTATCGGCCACGATCGGGCCAGCCGCCGTCAACAATGCAGCCAGATTATCGGCCTGTCCTGGAGCCGCTTCGAGCCGGATATATGTTGCAGTTGTGGCACTGTAGAGATCAACCGGTGCTTTGGCCGACAGAACGTCCGAGTTGTTGATGTTGGCGACAACTCCAGCATCCCAACCGCCGTCTACTAATGTGTCTGCGTTTCCATTCAGTGCGCCTGCGACAGCACCTGAAAAATGGGCATTTCGGGCAGCTTCATCCTCAAAGACATCGAAGATCGCTAGGCTGTCGCCTGCTTGCAAAGCAAACCAGAGTTTGGTGCCGGGCTCGGTTTCTGCGACCAGTGGGGCAGCACCTGCAAGAAACTCGGCAAATGCGTCGGTCTGGCCGGATGCGGCGGGCATTTCGATAAAGCTGGCAGTGTGATCGTTCATGACGTTTTCCTGTGCGTTTGCGGAAGTTGTTGCAGAAATCAAAGCGAGTGCTGAGATGGTGTGAAGGATTATGGATTTCATTGGTATTCTCCTGAGTTTGGGTTCATCGTTCGTTTTCGATGAGCCCTTGTCCCATGTGCCACCCTCATGACTCCAATCTTGAAGTCCTATACTTCGATAGGCATTGACTATGATTGATGCGCGGTTGAGGTTGCGTATGAGGAGGACGTCATGGAAATGAATCAGGTCCGCTACTTTTTGGCGGTTTGCGAGCATCGCAATTTCACCCATGCCGCGAGTGCTTCCAACGTATCGCAACCCTCGCTTACGGCGGCGATCAAAAAACTTGAGGACGAATTGGGCGATGCATTGTTCATCCGAGATCGTGCTGGCTGCCGCCTGACAGCGCTTGGTAAGCTTATGCAGCCAAGATTGGAACGTATGCAGTCTGAGGCAAGGGAGGCAAAAGCCGAGGCTGTCCGACATACGCGGCTAGAAAGAGTCCCGATTAGCATCGGAATAGGTGAAACGATAGGCCATGCCAAAGTCTCGGAGGCCGTCGAACGGTTTCGTCAACGCGTGCCGCAAGCCGAGATAGAACTGATCGTCGACGCAAACGACACTTTGTTGGCGGGACTTCGCGAGGGAGAATTTGATCTCGTGATATCAACAGTAGAGGTCAGTGAGGAGCTTTATCGCATAGACCCACTCTATCAAGAGGCCTATCGTGTGGTTGTGGCGAAAGGTCATCCCCTGTCTGAGTTGCCGGCCGTATCGCTTGCTGATTTGGCAGATACAACCATGTTGGATCGCCCAAATTGTGAAATGCGAGAGGCATTGCATGGGGCGTGCACGGACCATGGTCATACGCTCTATGCGGCATACCGGTCAAACCGCGTGGACTGGTTGGTCGAGCTCGCGCGGCGAGGCTCGGGGGCCGTTATCCTTCCCGAAACGTCGATCCCTGACCATGACAATCTCGTCTCACTTCCGGTAGCCGACATGGAAATTGCAAGAGATGTGGCAGCGCTTCGTTTCCGCCATCAGGCTTCTCGCTCAGAAACAAACGAACTGGTGCGGGAGTTTTCGCGGAACTGAGCTTTGTAAAGAGCGGACATTGGCGCTTCGTGCAGCATCGGTCAAAGTGGGCTCTTGTTCCTGTTTCGCTGCATTGTGCACGAAGGTCCGGTTTCAGTTTTGGGTGAGTTAATTACGCCATTGCTGACTACCGCGCGAGGCTAGGCCAGCCTGTTTGCCCTAAAGGTCGAATGCAGATGGCCCTTGAACCACTTGCTCCGTCCACAGAAGACAACTACGCTTCAAAACAGCCGGAGGATTGGTCCACTGGCTTTTGGTTTCAAGTCCAGTTTCAACAACAAATGGAGGATTATCGCTATGGATAATCGGTTCGCTTACATGCGCAAATACCTTGGGTTTTCCCAAAAGGATGCATCCAACATTTTTTCCACTCGGCTCGATACGATCAAGAAATGGGACAGCGGCAAACTGCTAGTGCCGGGTCCGGTTTTGGAAGAACTTTATGATTATATACGGTTCTCAAATGATATGGTTGTCGAGTTTTGCGACGAGCGCCAAGCGGAAGATGAAGACGAGGGGATCGACGAAATCTACCTGCGCACCTTCACAGTTGAAGGTCTTGCCGAGCAAGGCTTGCCGCCCTCCCTTGGTTGGCAAGATCAAGTCATTGGTGCAATTATCGGTCGCCTTGCTTCCATCCATGTCTACGGCGCGGATACGCTGCCAGAGCATCATGACCCCGACTATCATTGGTATGAGTATTGGGGCTTTGAGCCAGTAAAGAAGCCAACAGAATTTTTCACCATCCAGGACGAAGCATTGTTCGCGAATGAACTTGCAAAAGCTGTTGAAGGTAACTTTTGGCAAGTGGATTTTGACCCAGACGAAAACTACTATTTGATTGGATTCCGAACAAAGTCAGTGTCCAAAGTTACACGCCATATTTGGATCAGAGCTGTTCGCGCTGGTCGAGGTTCGGAACTTGTAGAACGTTTCGCTGGTGAACCACTACGATATTGCGATTCATTTGGCGAAGGTGCCCCATACATCGAAGGACCAAACAAGGCCAAAATCCCTGTCGGTTTTGCGTCCGGCCATGACGATGACACCGTTGATCCGCATACATTAGCGGAGACACTTTTTGCGGCCCTCGCAACATCCTACCCAACCAAAGGCGCTATGCGTGAAGCGTGCCGCGACCGATATGCGGCATTGGTCGGTGCTGACGAGGGCTACACAGCCGATTTTATGAACGATTGGGACGTGAAAGACACTCGCTTTGTTTCTCACAACTGTCAATGAGCGTTTAAAAGTGACCCGGTTTCAGCGTTTGATTTTGACCCGCCTATTGGGTGCCAAAGCCCCCAGGCGGACCGCCCTCATATAGCGAGTCCGTCTGGGGGCTTTGCTTG
>MAAC01009780.1_pt1 | contig 12851 bp, 9 predicted proteins | sample 1115981 | NCBI WGS metagenome assembly MAAC01 (sample SAMN04961126, study PRJNA320927) | seawater metagenome | isolation source: sample BD02T64 sea water enriched with oil for 64 days | place: USA:Gulf of Mexico | collected 2013-07-27 | reverse complement strand
ATGCCGAAAATATTCAATGAGTCCGTCGCCATCGACGTCGGCATGTATGCGCAAACCCTGATGCTATCGATGACCGCCCACGGCATCGGCTCCTGCGCCCAGGCCAGTGTCAGCCGCTACCCGGATATTATTCGCGAACATTTCGGCCTCGACGACGGCCTCGCCGTGTTGATCGGTATCTCTTTCGGCTACGAAGACACAAGCGTGCCGGCCAACCGCACTATCGTGCCCCGAGCCAACATTGAAGAAGGGGTGTTATTTTTAGACTAAGACAAAGCACCGCTCAAAGTAGTGTAGGGAAAGTGGGTAAACTTTTTTGAGGAGGGAGGCGTTTATACCCCGCTAAATCGCTTTGCCCATCTTGCACCCCCGCCCTTATTAAAAAGCGGGGAAGGTCTGCCGGAATGGAGTGTTGAGTTTTCTAGCCTACCCAGTTAGCGGGCAATAAAAACAAGGGTCGGCGTCATATTGCATTAGCCGGTGTGTCTTTTTTATGATCTTCACACGGCTAATGCAGGGCAGCTAATTACTGACTGAGCGGACGCCCAATTGCCGCTCGCACTCGACTCGGCGCAGGGCTGGCTTCACGCACGGCATTGATGCCTTCGCGACCCAAACGTTTTAAACTTTGCTGTACCACTTCCCGCAACTTTCTGTCCTGGGGCGGCTTGGTCAGGTAGGCATCGCAACCCGATAGCGAACCCCTCACCCTGTCGATGGGCGATTTCTTACCGGTCAGCATAATCACGTCGGAGAGCTTTTCAGCCTTGATGGCTTTGCAAACATTGTAACCATCCATGCCCGGCATAATGACATCGAGAAACACCAGGTGGACATCTTGCGCCCAAATATACTCCATCGCATCGCGCCCATTACTGGCGAACTCAATGGCCAGCGGCCCGGTTATTATTTCCGGCAGTTTCAGTTCCATATACTTGCGCACCGAAAGACTGTCATCAACGACAAGAATATTTAGCTCATCCTTTTTATCCGCAATTTTGGCACTCGTCGCTTTCGCTGTACGCGCGGAAAGGCTGGCCGCAACGACCTGCTCAAGCATGGTTAAAAGGCGTTTCACCGTGATTGGGCGCTGCATAAAAATCAATTTTAAATGTTTTACACTGTCGCTCGATTTGGTGGCGGAGGTTAAAACCGGAACCACACCTTTATGCTTTGCAGCAAAGGCTTTCCACTGGGCAATAGCCTCGTGAGAATCCGCATTGAGAAGCACCACATTGGGCTTTATCCCCTCATCCAAATCAATAAATATATGGCCACTTTTCAGCTGTGGCAGTACCCCAAACATACTTCTCAACACCGTCACTTCTCGCGCTGACAAACCGATTTGCGATACACGAAGAATATTATCCACTCTTCCTCCCCTTCCTTGTTATTAGAAATTTAACACTAAAAAAATCATAACAGCGCCCTCTATGCCGCGTTGCCCCTGTCGCGACAGACCAGCCTCTCAGCCGACCCGCCGGGGCTCAACTGGCGGCCAAAGACGGTGCTGAGATCGAGTATCGGTACGGCGCCACGGGTATTGTGCCTAAAGCAAGAAGCTGTCAGACAATCCCAGGCCTGTAGTTTGGCGGGCAGCTCACACTGACTACTGTCAGCGACTTCGGCGCGCTCGGGTATTTGTTCGAGCAGCAAAGCACCCAGCCTTGAATCACCCAAGGTCAGCAACACCATTATTTGCATAGCATCCGCTGGGCGCTCCGCCTGAGGCAGACCCAGATAAATACCGAGGTCAATAATGGGCACCAAATGCCGCTGCCAATTCACCACACCCGGCACATGATCCGGGGTTTGCGGCACGGGAAAAACCGGTGGGGCTTCGGGGTAGACATAGATCACGTCCTGAGCCGCCACGGCGACCGTGAGACCGCCCGGAATATCGAGTAACCAGGCCGATGCTGTCTGCTCAGTTGGCGCTGCCGCTGCAGCCGGAGCCATTGCCTGTTGTTGCTGTAATGGCATTTAACTCGCCTCCCTAAGGCCCAACAAAACGCCAGCACTGGGCTTATCGGTGGTAGATAGATGCTCGACAAGCGCTGCGAAATTGGAGCAAAGGAGAACCTCGTCATCGTGTAAAGCCAGTCCTTTGACCATCGAACTAACCGTCGACATACACGGCGGTAACATTTCCTCAATGACTGTCTCGTCAAGGTTTTCAATGCTCTGGCAAAGAATGCCCAGCTCAGGCGCGCCTGCACCCAGATTGACACAAACCCGGTAATCGTCGGGCACAGCGTGCAAAGTGCTCAGCTCGGCGTCAAAACCGAAAGCCGGTAGCTCCCGCCCATTGACCTCAACCTGAGCCAGTACTGCAGCATGGGCCTGGCTGTCATCCAGGTCTAAGACTGAGGACAGGGAGTGCACCTCCGTGAGAGGCACGGCAAGACGCAGACCGGCAAAGTTCATCACCGCCATTAGCTGCTCTGAGTTTTGACGGAGGGTCTGGTGACTCATGCGAAGCTACTCGTCAACGCTTCGATCTGGCTAATCAGCAGATCATCGGAGAAGGGTTTAGTGAGGTAGAGATTAACCCCGGCATCTGCCGCCTGACGACGGTGCTTCTCAGTGCTGCGCGAGGTGATCATCACCACCGGCAGCTCATCAAAGCCGCCTCGCGAACGCAGGTGAGCGGTTAATTCAATGCCATTCATACGCGGCATTTCCATGTCGACAAACATGATATCGGGACGTACCGAGCCCAGCAGATCAACAGCTTCCAGACCATCACAGGCGGTTTGCACCTCGTAACCGGCGTCGGTCAACAGTTGCGCCAGGGCGCGGCGCGCACTTAACGAATCATCGACGACGATGGCCACGGGGCGCTTAGGGGCACTGTCGCTATTGACACGACCATATTCGTTGGCGGCATGTTGCTCATAGGCAACGGGCTGCCGGAGCATTTCAACCAAATCGAGTACCGGCGACACCTGGCCATCACCGAGGATGGTGGCACCGACAATACCGGTTAATTTGGGCATGTATTGCCCCAGGGTTTTCACCACTAGCTCGCGGCTACCCACTACCTCGTCAACCACGACGGCTTCAATCTGCTCGTCGATTTCCATCAAAATCACTGACCCCGTCTGCTCAGCACCCTCAACGGCCTCCGCCTCCAGTCCGAGCACATTGGCGAGACGGCGAACACGGTAGGGTTGGTGGTCGAGGCGATACACCAGCTCACCACCGAAAAAGGCAAACTCGCCATCACCGGCATGGACAATGCGTTCAATGCCTCGACTCGCCAGAGCATAGGTTTGTCTATCGACCCGTACCAACAGGGCGTGGGTCGACAGTAGCGTCACGGGCAGACGAATATCCATCGTACAGCCCTCGCCTCGCACCGAATCGAGTTGCAATGAACCCTTAAGATCGAGCACCTGACCATAGACGGCATTCAAGCCAATACCCCGCCCAGACACCTGAGTGGCCGTCGCACGGGTGGTAAAATTGGGCCGCAGCACCATGCGTTTGAGTTCGTCTTCAGCGACATCGGCATCTTCTTCGAGCAGTCCGTCGCGCACCGCAGACACCCGAATGGCATCGTAATCCAGTCCGCCACCGTCATCTTTACAGCGCACCAGAATATGGTTGCCGTCGCGAGAAAAGCTCAGTTCCAGTTTGCCGCTACTACTTTTGCCGGCACTGCTGCGGCTATCGGCCGCTTCAATGCCATGGTCAATGGCATTGCGCAGCAGGTGCATCACCGGATCGACAACATCACGCAAGACCTCGCTGTCCATCATGGTGTCGCCACCGCTCAACATGAGATCGACCTGCTTATCTGTAGTGCGGCAGGTCTGGCGCACACAACGCTGTAGTCGCGCAAACACTGACTCAACGGGCACCATGCGGGTTTTCAGTACACCCTCATGGGTTTCACTGTTGAGCTGCCCCTGGGTGACAATCATATCGTCGAGCTTACCCAGCTCGCCGAGAATCTCCTGACCCATTTCTTTGGCATCGACAGCCGCTTCGATCATGCGACGGCTATAACTGTGCAGCTCGTTGTACTGATCCATTTCCAGGGCATCAAAGTCATCGTCAGCTTCGCGATGGGTGGAGAAATCTTTAATATCAACCAGCTCTTCAAGCTCCGATCCCAACTGGTGAATCGAATCAAACTGCGTCTCGAGCAATAGCGCCCGATCCTGGGTCTGCTGTACTCGCTCACGCAACTGGGCGTTGAGGATGGTCGCCTCGCCAACCAGACGCAATAAATCGTCGACCAGGCCAGCGGAGACTCGCAGGGTGGCATTTTCCGCTTTATTCTCCCGCTGCCCACTGCCCGAGGCAGGAACAGAAGAAGCCTCAGCCGCACTCGCGGCCGGTGCAATCGCGGGTGGCTCTGGGGGCGCAGCGGCGCTCGAAGGTTCGAGTGCTTCCAGCTCCGCTACATCCAATACGGGTATCGGCGCGGGACGCGGCGCAATGGTAATGTCTGAGTCCGGCTCGGGAGGGCCTTCACTGTCGATCAAGTTCGCCCAGTCGAGGACTTCCTGCAGCACTTGCTGGGCATTCTCGGGCGCACTGCTAAAGCCCTGTAACGCATCGGACATGCTTTCCAGGCAATCTGATGCCTTTATTAGGGTCTCGGCCAAGGCCTGGGAGGGCAGCGTGTCGTGCTTAGCCAGCACAATCAAAATATCTTCAAGTTGATGGGTTAATTCCGCGACGCCGCGAATCCCCACGACGTTGCCCGCCCCTTTTAAGGTGTGGGCAATTCTCTGGGCCTCATGAACATCGTCCATGCCGCCGCCCTTAATCAGCCGCTGTACCGCCAAAGAAAACGACTCACTGTACTGCGGCAATTCTTGTAGCAAGCCATCGAGTAACTCGGGACTAACATCATCGCCAACGACGAGACTGACATGATCGGCAGTCGCCGCTTGCAGACGCTCTTCCTCCTCGTCTTCAAACAGGGAAAAATCGGGCTGGGAAAGCGCTTGCAGCAGTAGCGCAGACTGATCCTCGGTAAGGGGTTCGGGCAAACGCTCATCACTTAAAAAGCGGCGTATTTTATCGCTCACCGGAACCTGCAAAGGATTATTCAGGTAGTCGCGAAGCAGTGAAAGAATTTGCACCCAGTGGGACTGATCTTTGTCACTGTCAATCTGCACCAGGTTAACAATCGCAAGTTCACAGACCTGCGACAGACCCACCAGCCCCATGGACTCGGATGCCGCCTGTAGTCGACCAAAGAGCTCCTGAGTCGTTGCACAGGCCTCGGCTTTAATGTCATTGGCAACACCGGATGTCGCCAGTAAACCCAGCCATTCATTGAGGGCAACCTCAATTTGCGGCAGTTCGGCAATAAGAATAGCCAGCAACTGACTCACACCTTCCGACAAGTCGGCAGCGATATCTTCCGACCCAGTCTGGGATACTGCTTCAGCAAGCGGGTCGGCAGCGTCATCACCGGATTCGAGCAAGGCTAATTCTTCCGCGACCAACTCGTCGGCAAAGGCCGCCAGGCTATCAGTCTCCTCAGTACTCGGCACATCTGTATCGGCTGCCATCAATTCCAGCGCTTCTGCAAACGCGTCGCTCTCAATACCACCATCAATTTCATCAGTGGCTGCAGGCTCTATACCCACACCATCAAATTCTGCCGCATCAAGTTCTGCCCCATCGCCATCAGCCAGGGACTCAAGTGCCGCCCAGGCGGGGTCAATATCATCGGTGTCACTGTCTAAGTCAGCCAGCGGAGACAAGTCGTCTTCCACACCAAACTTCGCCAGCACATCGGCACAGGTATCGTCGGCAAACACGGCCAACATCTCCAGATCCTCAGCCTCACTATCAGTGGCATCAGTCAGGCCTTCGAGCTCGGAAAGATCGCTCGAGTCCTCGATATCTTCAGCGAAGGCGGCTAACAAGAGATCATCCGCGACCTCATCTAAAACGATAAAGCTCAGCATTTGCTGCAAATCAGCTGCATAACTGGGCTCAATGGACAAACCCCAGCACGGCCGACACAGGTACTCCACTAGCGCCGCACTGGCAGTGGGATCCTTGGGATGATTCAGGTAGTACTGCAATAAGCCAGCCCAGTCGGTACAGGCACTGAGCACTGGCGAGCTCAATAAGGCCTCCTCAGTAGCAAAAACTTCTAACTGTTCGCCCAGTAAAGAACAGACATCGAGTAAGCCGAGCCATTCCTTTGTTACCGCAAGGCCGCCTGCATGGTGCAGTAAACAGGCAAATTCTAACGCCTTTTCCTGTCGTGCATCCGGCTCGGCGAGCATTGCAGAACTCAGTTCGGCAAAGGCCTCGGGCAAACTCTCGAGCGAGGCCAGTGTGCGTTCATCTTCCATTGGTTCAACCATTGCCTGTCAGCCTCCATAAACGCTCAAAAGACACCGTTTATGCACCCTGTTCGGCAGTCTGCAGACTCGTATCAAGCGCACTATCAATTGGCGTGACATTGCTGGCCTGGCGCGGCAGCGTGAACACACCCACCGACTCGAGCAGGCGTGTAGACAGGTTCACCAGACTTTTGGTATTACCCATCTGCGCATCGAGGTTTTCATAGGTTTGCGTCGAGCTATCCTCAATCGCATCGTGATCTTCACGCAGCACCTTACTGAGCTTGGCCTGGTTTAAAGAGTCACTGGCGATTTGCTCGACCAGATTTACCAACTTGGCGGTTGTCTCGCGCGTTTCTTTCATCTCGCTACCGGCCTGCTCTGCCAGAGCCGTACCCGAGACTACGCGGCTAATCACCTCGTTCATGGTGACAACGGTATCAGCTGTTTCCACCTGGATATTATTCACCAGGCTGGCAATATCGGCCGTTGCTTCACGGGAGTTCTCCGCAAGACGCTGTACTTCGTTGGCAACTACCGCAAAACCCCGACCCGCTTCACCCGCAGAGGCGGCGTGCATACTGGCGTTCAAGGCGAGAATATGGGTGCGTTCCGCGATGTTGTTAATCAGGCTAACCACACCACCAATTTCCTGTGAGCGCTCACCGAGACGCTTAATACGTTTTTCTGTTTCGCGAATGGTGTCGCGAATCAGGTTAATACCTTCAATCGTATCGCCCACCGTAGCCTGTGCCTGCTCAGTGGTACCAATCGCCTCACCCGCCGCTTCGTTACACAAACGCGCCGTCTGGGCAATTTTCATCATCGAGTTAGACGCCGTATCGAGTCGCTGCTTGGCATTGGCTACCACCTTGCGCTCCTCTTCTGACAGAGAGGTTACTGTGGTGGCCTGCCCCTGAACCTCATCGGCTCGCTCTGCGACCAATTCAGCAATACCCACCACTTCACCCAGTACATCCGAGGTCGAGCGAGAAATGGTGTTGAGTGCATCTGAAATAGCGCCCGTAATATCTTCAGCGACCGGTACTTTCACCGTCAGGTCATTGGTCGTCAATGCGCTTGCCGCCTGCAGAATGCCGATAATGGAATCGTTAAGTTGTTCGTTCTCTTCAGTAATTTGTTGCGCGGTGGCAACTTGTGTATCGATCATTAGATCAACCTGGCGACCCAACTCACCAATTTCATCACTACTGTTGAGACCCGAGCGAGCCTCCGAATCACCTTCAGCAACCGCCAGTGCCACGGCGTTGAGCCTGGCAATCGGCGTCGTTACCGAGCGAATCGTAAAAACGGAAAGAAACAGAGCAACAACCAGTGCCAGGGCTGCAGAGCCAAGATAGACGTTCTGAGTGGCAAGGGCGTCATCGACTCGAGCTTGCAAGTTTAATTTCAAATTTTGATCCACGACAGCGAGAAACTCAGAACCGAGAGCAATTGACTGGGTGGCATTTTCAAAGACGTGCTCAGTGCGGCTTTCAAGTTCAACTTCAAGCAAATAACCTTCACCCGTATTGGCTTCAATACCAAGCAAGAAGTCATCTTCAATAATATTGGCATCCTCGATCACCTGGCTAACACTTTCGATAAAAGCCAGGAACGTAGGCTCTAACTGAGTTCGCAGTGAAGAACCCTCGCTAAATGCCAGGTAGAAATCTGTTTTGAGCTCGTCAATCTGCGCGTTAACGATGAACTTGGCACCCGTGAGTTCGATGTTATCTTCAACCGTCAAACTACCGCGCTCAGAAACCTCTGTCACTCGCAGGCGTAGCAGGCCGAGCTGATCGAGGAGACGAGGCATTTTATTAATCGATAAATCAATCATGCTTGAACTTTCGTTGCCCGGATCAAGGTTAAGACCCGACTGTTCGGCAACACGCGAGCCGTGAGCGAAGAGTTCAGTAAGCAATAAATTATGCTCCGGTAAGCCCCTGTCCTGGGAGAAGTTCAAGTTGTCCTCTCGCAGGGTCTGCCAGTTGCTCTCTATTTGCTGCCAACTATCGGACCCACCCAACATATTGGCATATCGATTATGAGCAGAACCCACCGCTGCAACTTTGTCGTCAACGCGTGTGGTCTGCTCTTCGAGTAAATTCTGGAAGCTGGAATAACTACTCAGCTGCAAGGCCGTGATGTCACGACGCTCAGACAGCGTCACCATCAAATCGAGGACGGGACGCAAATAGGACATACCCTGTTCTTCCGCAACAGCCTGCGAAACCTTTTCTTCCTGAGTTTGATAGACCGTGTAGGTCAACAGGGCGATAGGCAGTGCCAAAACAGCAACGGCGGCAACCAGACGATTACCGACGCTGTTCTTAAACACCCGCTTGTTGTCTTTAATAAATTCTCTAGGATTAAATTTCATTGGCTTCTTAATTCCTTGTAAAAATAGATTTCTAAATAATCACTTTATAAACAATAAACAGAGTAAATTATGCCGCCAACTTGTCAGACAATGACGAGAAAAAGCGCGGATAATTCATCTCAACGTAAATCGCGTCGTTGGCAAAATAAGCCTGACCTGAAAAAGGCATCAACATCTTCGGTAGCGGAGGTTTCTCCACAACAGCTTCGAGATCATCAAGACCTGCGGGGTATTGCTCAATAAAAAACCCCATAGCCTCATCTCCCTGACCGACGATAAGTGCAAAGCTTTCATAGCCACTCTGCTTATCATTGAGACCCATTAATAATTTAAGATCAAACATTGGCACCAGGGTACCGCGTAGATTCGTCAAACCTGAAAACCAGGCAGGCGTTCTGGGAATGCGCACAGGCGTCGGTCGCGGTACAACTTCAGCAACAGTATCGGCATTCACTAAAAACCCCATACCTGAGATTTGAAAGCCATAACGCATGCGCCCCTTATCAATAAGGCCATCGTCCGCCGTCATTAAATCAACAGCACCAACATCCCTTTGCAAGGCCATGGATGGGGGAAGTTGCGGCTGATGAAATGCACCATCATTTATTGAGGACATGACTTCTCCTTTTCAAGCAGGCCATAAGCCTGAAGAATCAATGACTAAAATGAATTAAACGCTTTTATTGATTTGAGAGATAATGTCTTCGCTAGAATAAGGCTTGGCAACAAGATCCTTGCCGCCCTGTAACTGCGCCCAAACACGATCTGCTTTCTGACCTTTACTGGTGACAAAAATAATGGGGATCGATTTCGTCAGTGGGTCTTTCTGTAGCGCACGACAGGTTTCAAAACCATCCATATCCGGCATAATCACATCAAGAAAAATAAGATCAGGCTGCTCAGACACCGCCTTTTCAACAGCATCTTTACCACAGGAAGCCGATACTACGACGCAACCTGCACCACTAACAATCGTTTCAAGATTGGTTCTATCCGCCTTAGAATCATCGCAAACAAGTATTTTTTTAATCGACATAAACACATCCTTTATTTAAATATTAATCTATTGATTAATCTTTCAGTCTTCACACAGTCGACTAAAAACTAGCGTTCATAATAGAGATTGCAGGCTAACAACATAAGTCAAACGAGCGTTATTAACCCACAGGGTGTGGTATCAGCGCACACCACGGCGGCGGATTGACGACGGCGTGAAATAACTCTTTTTCAAGCGAACCGAGAAATCAGGAGCATCATCTTCATTGTCAACATTCAATGCCAGCATGCGATCTGCCTTCATGTCATATTGCGTTTCCAGAGTTGAGCCAAGAAAACCTACGTCGTACCACATCAGGCTATGTATTTCCTGCAGCCGCCAGATATCGCCGTCGCGATCATAGCCATCCATCAAAGTGATCCACCAGGAATCCTCATCAAGATAGAACACACGCTTAGAATAATCATGCTTGTAACCCGATCGCAAAGATGCCTCGACGATCCAGACACGATGTAACTCATAACGGGTATGGTTCTGATTTAAGCGACCGTTCGACTTAATAATATCTTCAGTTTTCAAATCACCCGAGTTAACTTTGTAAGAGTTGTAGGGGATATACACTTCACGCTTACCCAGCAGCTTGTAGTCAAAACGATCTTTCGGCCCGTTCAAACCAAATTTCTGATCTGTTGTTGCCAAACCGTCAGTAGCCGGCATGGGATTATCATGAACAATTTGCGGGGCACGCTTAACCCGTCGCTGTCCAGGGTTGTAAACCCAGGCACTACGAAACTTATCGATAAAGTGAATAGGGTCATTCGCCACAATCACCTGGCCGGCAATGCGCGCGGGGGTTTTTATATTTTGAAAATAAAAGAATGAATCAACAGAAGGATCAAAGTTTTCCAGGGTGTTCTCAGGTTCACTCCACTTCGTGTGCATCTGAACAGAGATCTTACTCAATTCATAATCGCCGCTACGGGTTACCGCGACAACATTATCCCAGCTATCTATCCAGGGCTGTTGAGGGCGAGTCACCATATTCAATATCGCCTCATCACCATTTTTTGGAATGGGAAATGCCCAGGCTATCACTGCATTATTAAAACCAAGCCGGCCATCCTTAGTCTTAACACTCTTGGCATTTTTCGCATTCTCTAGCGCCGCTTTATAAATATAAGGCTGGAAAGCGACCGACCTTCGCGTTTGATAGATATTCATAAAATAATCGGGATAAGACTCAAACATTTCCTTTTGTCCGACCGACAAATTATCAACATACTGTAAATAATTACTGTTACTAATCGTAAACTGCACCTTATCAGCGGCAAAGGGATCCGTGTGAAAAGTCCCAGCTTTAAAATTAGCAGGAACTGCTAACGGCTTACTTTTCCAGGCGGGAATTGTTCCCTTGGCATTACCCGCACGAATAGCGCCAGCAGGTGTTAATTCTGTACCCTCCACACCTAGCCGATTCAGCTCTTTAGACCCAGATGCAGCATAGCCAGAGGCGACAACCGCCATTGCCAATGTTGAAACCGCCACCCGTAATAAACGAGTTTTTTTCGACTTACTATTTACAACACTATAATCAACCATTTAATTGACCTCCAAAAAATTCAATCAACACGCTAAACCTTTACTAAAAAAAACTGCCTACCAGAATCTACTCTTCACCCTACAAAAATCCTGACACTAAAAAACCCCTTAAAACCTCATAAAACAGGTTCTAATCTATATTTAATCAAGCTATATCTTAAGAATTAAATTCGCGAGGTTAACAAACATGGTGTAATTAAATCCCAAAACCACTCGTCAAAGTTATCGACCAGTCATCCGCAATAGGGTATTATTCACTCCAATAAATACTTCCATATAGATTATTACAGTAGCGAACTTCTTATTTCTATATCGCCCTGCTTTTACTACCATCCCCGCCCTGCTTTATTATCTGATCTGATCAACAAGGTGGGATAACGTCTCCAAACCTTGTAAGACATAATACCCAGCAACTGTCACCCTTAATGTGATCTGCACCTCGTAACAAAAACCAGGCCACCATGACAAACGCATACGCCCGGCACTGCAATAATCAAACATTCCGGCTCATGACCAGCACTCAAGCTCACCGCAAGGCAATATAACCGCGCCTTCACGACAGAAAGAAACCCCGCGCTTATTCAAATTACTCATTAAATATCTATCATTTTTGAAACCCCTGCCACCCTCTAAACCCCTACAGATCAAGCTCTCACTACTATCCCTTTATTCTCAGACCCGCTTTACATGCCAGCAATTCATCACTGGTGACACGGACTCGCAATGCCATTTCCTCTTATAACGCTACATACATAGTATTTATACAATTCTCGAAACGCATAAATACAACTCCATTCAACCTTTAAATACTTTCTCCCTGATACAGAATCGCTGACAGCACTTATCCAAACCACCATGCTGTATTGCAAACGGCCAGTATCTGTGCTTTTTCTTGAAGGGTACTATTTACTACGAAAGTAAGCGTCTCGGCATCTACGTCTAAAAATCCCGTCCTGACTCCGACATCATAGGTGTTTGATCAGGCGAGTACAGCATGTCCAAAATCACCGCAAAACAACAGTATCGGTCCGAACACCTTCTGCAAGCTACGACCTTCGAGGGTACGGTCAGTGAATATGCACAAGCAAATAATATCCCCGTACAAACACTCTATCGCTTGCGTCATTATTTCAAACGCACAGCCAGTACTGACGTCAAAATAACGCCGCTGTTTACACAGCTTGTGCGGGCACCGGTCATTGACGCCAGTGATTATTGCATCAGCCTCCAACAGGGCAATACAAAAATACGCTTTGCTCAGTGGCCCGACCCGCAGTGGTTGGTCGACTTTATCGCAGCGAGTCATCGCTCATGATGCGCCCGGCCCCAGATACCCCCGCCGTGTATTTATGTATTAAACCCGTGGATTTCAGAAAGGCCATACAGGGTCTTTCCCTGCTGGTTGAGCAGGGGCTCGAATTGAACCTTGGATTCAACTTCGAAGTGCATAACATTTAAGCCGCAATCTTTAGCAAATGTTCCTGCATGATCTTGGCGGGTGTTTGATAGTTTAATGCCTTCCTCGGTCTGTTGTTGAGCTTCT
>MAAC01017714.1_pt1 | contig 12858 bp, 14 predicted proteins | sample 1115981 | NCBI WGS metagenome assembly MAAC01 (sample SAMN04961126, study PRJNA320927) | seawater metagenome | isolation source: sample BD02T64 sea water enriched with oil for 64 days | place: USA:Gulf of Mexico | collected 2013-07-27 | reverse complement strand
AAATTGTAAATCTTGTTTATATTTGCACTCCTTAAGCGGGCGTGATGGAATTGGTAGACATGCTAGACTTAGGATCTAGTGCTTCACGGCGTGGGAGTTCGAGTCTCCCCGCCCGCACCACAAGAAAGCTTCTCCTAACCGAGAGGCTTTTTTATTGCTTATATTTAGTAGATATTCTAGAAATTGCAAAAAAGAAATTAATATTATAATTTTTCCTTCTCCGCTTTTCTCCAAAAATAAATTGCAAAAAGGGTAGTCACAATCGGAATCATAAAACCATATTCATCGATCCAAAAGGTAGATAGATCGTTAATAATTGTTAGAGGTGTAGCTATTTTTTGAATGTAAATATTATGAACAGAATGATAGATTGCTGCAGGCCATAAACTGTTCGATTTAAAGGTGTAGTATGCTAAGATTACAGAAATACCAAGAATCATAACCGTAAATGCAGCCATATGAAGTAAGAGGTTTTCGCCTCCTCCATACATCAAATTAATGATAGGAAAGTGCCAAAGGGCCCAAATAATTCCACTTACAATAGTTAATGCTTTAAAAGACATTACTTTTCTTAATTCGAAAATAAAAAAGCCTCGCCAGCCAATTTCTTCTCCCAAAGTAGAACCTAAGTTTTTGATGACACCAACCGTTAATAATAAAAAAACCATGATAGCTATTACAAGAGTTTGATTGGCGCTTTCGATACCTAATTCAGTGCTCCATTTTGTAATTATTTCGGTATTAATAAGGTCTCCAAAACCAAACAACCAAATAAAAGCGTAGGCAATAGAAACATATAAAATAGGTGTGAAGTATGCGAATTTTAGGTATTTCAATTCTTTTAATCGCCATGGCAAACTCGATATAGGCCTACTCCTAATTTTTAGGGTAATAAAGGATGCTATGGCAGGAGATATCATCAATAAACCTACATAAATACTCGTTGGATTTAACTTTAGAATCGCATAATAGGCAATAGAACTCAAAGCGGTTAGTAGGCATAAAAATAGAATTATTGTTTTCCAAGTTTCTCTATTTTCTGAAGTAGCTTTTGACATTTACTTTTTAGTTTGTTTTAAAAGATGACGAAAATGAGGTAGTTTTGTTACAGAACGAAACCTTTTGAAGATGCTTTATCTATAAAATTATTTTCATTCATAGTTTGGAATGTTCTTCCCTAAAACAAAGTCTCTGGTTCCCACCCAAATATCTCCTTCTTTTTTTAATATAAGAAGTCCATCGCTACCTCCTCTAGGGGTTTCTGGTGAAATTTCATTTTCCGTTAGTAAGGGATCCCCTTCAAAATGATAGGCCCCAATCCAATAATATTTTCCGTTAGGTTCAAGAATTGTAGGATGAATATGTGCAGGGGTAGTTCTGGAAGGATAAACTCCAGGTTTTAGTGTGTAGAAGGTGTATTTTCCATCAGCATCTGTTTTTACCCACCCTCTAATATAACCGTGACGATTAGACCAATCGGATTTTTCATATTTGTTGTTATAGATACCATTTTGGTCCGTTTGGTATAGGTAGAGAATAATACCTTTAGCAGGAGACCTTCCATCATTTTGATAAATAGTCCCAGTCACTTTAATTTTTGCACCATTTTCATTAAAGCCTGGTAAGGTGTCAATAGGACTTAATTTTTTGTTTCCGCAGTCAAAGATTGCCTCACAGCCTTCACAAGGCCCTCCTACAAGCCTGTTCATAGGTACTATTGTTTTTCTACAAATACTTTAAACTGTTTCATCCATTTCTCCCCTTGTTTTTTATACATACTTGGATAAAGAATTGCGATTAGTTTTGGTAAAAACCAATTTATTCTAGTGTATTCAAATTCGTATTCGTATTGGGTTTTATCTTGAGAAATCTCGGTAAAAGAACATTTCATGGTGTTCTCCATATGTATATGATAATAATGCGCTTCAAAACAATTGGGGAGTTTATTATCTGTGATAGTCTCAGTTAAAACCATAGGTCTTTTTCCGTATTTATAATACATTTTAGAAACGGTTCCATTTTCTCCAGCAATACCTTTTACCAGCTCCTTTTTTACAAAACCGTCTTGATATTCCTTTAAACAATCCACGTCCATAAAAAATTGGACCACTTTTTCTTTGGGTTGATTAATATTTACGGAACCTGTAAATTTCATTTTTTTATAATTTTTTTTAAAATTTTCTGATTCGCTTCATTTTTTAAGGAAATAAAATAAACTCCATTCCTTAGTGCACTAACATTTATATTCAAATTATCAGTATTAAATTGATTAATTAATTGAACTAAGCTACCATTTAAGTTATAGATGGAAATTTCGGAAAGAGTTACATTTTCATTCTTTTGAATGTAAATAATATCTTCTGTGGGATTTGGATAAATAGAAAATGCTTCACCTTTGAAATCCTCTACAGCTAGTAACTCATTTCCATAAATAGCATAATCATTATTTGAGCCAGTGATAATCAAAGTTCGATTTTGTTCATCATCTATAATTTCATAATTTACTAAGGTATTTTCACTCAGGTAAGACCAAAAACCAGAATATAGATTGCTATAACTTTCATTATATGGCTCATTTTGATAACAGCCTCCCAGTAAGAAAGCTATACCTAAAATATCAAATTCTGTATTGCTGAGGTATTCCAATTGGCCTCCAAAACCATTTTCACACATACCCGATTCAAAAATTCCATTTTCATAAAAATTGGCAGCAACATATGGAATTTCGTTGTTAATCGGGGGGACATTACTTTCCCCTTCAATAATAAGATCATGAAGATACCATGTTTGTTCAAAAAGCCTTATATCTTGGGAAAAGCTTTGAATACTAATTATTAATAATAAAAAGGTAAAAATATTTTTCATAATATTTTGGTTTTGGCTATGATTTGGTTGTGGTTAAATTTCTGTAAGCAACTAGGTTGGTGATAGGACTTTCACATTAAACATCTAATTTACTAAATAAGCGGGAATTTTGAGCCTGTGCTGAGTATTCATTTAGAGTATCTTCGTAATTGAAAACGATTAAGGGATTTTAGCTGTAATGACACTAGCGAAACCAAAGGTCAAGCAATTATAGGTGTGTTGCCAAATGTATTTATTTGATTATAATTTCACGAGCAATGATTTATGTTTTAATAAGGAGCTCTAGCTCTAGTTCTAAATCTAATATTATTAAATTATAAGCATCAAAACCTGTATCTTTATTCTTTAATAATTTAAACATGAACAAGCCCCTCTGTACATTTTTGACTATACTTATTAGTCTGGCCCTTTTTGCTAAATCTGGAAAAATAGTTCTTACAGGACAAGTGCAAAACCATTCGGTGACTTCCGTTATGATTACTCACCTCAACAATCAAAAACTGGTCTCAGCTGAGCTGGATGCTAATGGAAATTTTAAAATGTCTGCTAAAATTGAGGACGGGTATTACCTTCTTAAGTATGGTCGTAACACCACCTATATCTATCTATACCCTAAAGACGAGTTCCGCATTGTTTTTGATGCCAATCACTTTGAAAGTACTCTTACTTTTGAGGGTAAAGGTTCAGAAAGAAATAATTATCTCGCTAAGAAATCAATAAAAGGATCACAACTCACCAAGGATTTGGAAGCTTATTATCAAGTAGATGAAGACCGCTATCTTGAAAACATTGAGAATGTTAAAAATACTCATACGGCTTCATTGTCTAAGTATGACTTAGAGGACTTCTTTAAAATGGCAGAAGGAAAGTCTCTGGAGTATCAACGCCTACTCAGTATTCAGAATTATAAGTCCAACTTTAAATTTTATATAGGGGATGAGGTTTCACCTTCAGAGAGTTTTTACGAACCCATAGAGGCCTTAAAGTTAGATAATGAAGACGATTATAAGAAGCAGCCATACTTTCGTTATTTGGTGAATTCAGTTTGGAGTAAGCGTATTGAGGCTGCTCCAGATGTAGATGGGATGTTAGATGTTTTTCGTAAGGTGCCTTCACAAGAATTGGCTAGAAGTTTGGTAAATGGTTTCTATACAAAGATTTCTACAAACAAGGAGCGGTCTAAAGATTATCTCGACCTCATCAAACGGATTACCAATCATCAACCATTTATTGAAGCAGCTGAAAAACAATACCAGGAAGTACTTAAGTCTAAAGAACTAAATTCAGGAGATACTTCACCAGGATTTAGTTATGAAAATGTGGATGGCAAAACAATTAGTTTGAATGATTTAAAAGGGAAATATGTCTACATCGATGTTTGGGCAACATGGTGTGCTCCTTGTATTAAACAAGTGCCTTATTTTAAGCAATTGGAGGAGCGGTATGCTGCTAAGAATATTGTTTTTGTAAGTATTTCAGTCGATAAGCAAGAAGTCAAGTCAACATGGAAACAATTGGTAATCGACAAACAATTAGGCGGAATTCAACTCTTTGCAGATAAGTCATTCGACAGTGAATTTATGGATGCCTATGCAGTAAATTCCATTCCGCGTTTTATCTTGATCGACCCTGAAGGAAAGATTGTCAACCCTGAAGCGCCAATACCATCTTTTAATAAAACCATCACTATGCTAGATGGCCTATTGAATTAATCTAGGGGGTTTAACTTTGCATTTCTGGCAGGTAGGCGGAATGAAACAAGTGAAACAAAAGGCGATGTAATTATAGGTGTTGTTACCCAACGTTTTTATTCTTTTCAAATTCCGATTGTATCAGCTTTTCCAATTCATTAAAATCATATTTTAGAGTATTTGAAGTAATTGAAAGTGGCGTTTCATACATATTCATATTCGCTTTCATCAATCTTGCTTGTATTCTGTTTTTTGCTTTTCCAATATATTTTTCAGGGTTCACAATGTCAATTAGTAAGAATTTTGTTGACATTATTCGGATTGTTCTAATATTCGTAATGTCATTCCATTCGATTAGTCCAATACTTGATGCATTTGAGTTGTCTGTTATTCCATTGGAGTCAATAATCAGTCCAACTTTTTTGTCAATCAGTTTTTTAATTCCATAAATACATACTGCTCCAAAAAAACCAATAGCAACAACCCCAATTACTCTAATCAATTCTGGGTATTTAGAGAATATTCTGTTTCTTAATTTTAAATGAGTGGAGTTTGTTACGAAATTCTCGGGTTCAATAACAAATAAAATACCAAAAACTACAAATATAAATGCACCAATTAAAAGCAAGATAATTTTATTTTTACTTAATGGTATTTCAATTCTATTAATCATTTTTTAATTTTTGAGTGAGTTCAAATGCAAGGTAAGGTGTTTGTGTATGATTTTTTTGCGGTTAAATATGCGATGTTCTTTCCGTTGTTGTGGAAAGATAATTAATTCGCTTGAATTTCCGTTTTAGAAATACCGCAGCAATTAATTATATACGATCTTATGGTTTGGTATTCTATCTATAACTTTAATCCAAATTATCCCATGCAGTTACGGTATCCTTCTTAATTTGTAAAACCCCATATAAGACAGCTATTCCTGCTAATCCAAATAATGATTGTCCTATACTTATTCCGATATTTAGATTAATTGCTAATGCAACAATACTTGAAAAAATAAACCCCCAAAATCCAATTTTCTTCCATTTAAATAAAAGAACTGAGAAAATTATATTTCCTATTCCAATTATTCCCAAAAGAATCATCATGGTATTTGAAATTCCACCGGGAAAATTTTGAGAAACTGTATCTCCAGCAAAAAGATATAAAATTGCAGTAAATGAATTGGCAATAATCATTAAAATTAACCAAGCTGTAACACAGCCATGTCTTTGTTTGTTTAAGTTTTCCATATTTATTATTATTATTTTATTTTTTCTATTTTAAAAGCCAAAAAGGAACATTTCACTGTCGCATAACATTCTATTTGCCAGTCTTCGAAAATAAGCACAAACCTTTCGGTTTTAACACTTACTAGCTATGTTCTATTTACGGTGTTGGCACCAGTTTTTTTTTAATAAAGTTCATATATTATTTTTGTAAAGATTAGTATGAAAAATAGTTTTTAATTAAGTTTATTAATTTGTTCATCTATTTTTAAATGAATCAGTTCAATATCCAAATAATATTTGTCGGTATCTTCAGTAATTGCTTTTTTAAATAACTCAAATGCTTCTATTCTTAGTTCTGAGTATTCAAGTAATGTTTTATTTTGATTAAGTAATTCTATGGGTAAGTTTTCAATTTGATTTGTACTTTTAATTATTTCAATATTTTCTTTCCATTTCGGCAATACAAAATCATCTAGTTCACGGATAAGTGAATATGTGCTTTCTGAATCTAAATGTTCGTAAAAAATTAATGTTTCTTCTTCATTAGCTGAAAATTTAATCAATTCTTTATTATACATATCGGTACTGTCTGGAATAAGATATAAAAACCCAAATATTCCAACCAGCATTATTGCGGATGATATTAACCCAATGCCAGTAGCTCTCCAGCCAGAGAAAAACTCATTATTATGCGCCTTATGCTGGCTAAGAATAGTGCCTTGAATTTTAGCAACTATATATAGTATGATTATTGTATAAATAAGAGGAAATAATTGACTCGGAATTTTATCTATAATTGGTTCTGGAATCATAAATAATACAGAAAAAATGATTAATGTAGAAATAATTCCAATTAAAAGAGATTTTTTCCCTTCATCTGGTTTATTTAAAGCCAAATAGTTTTCTCTAATTAGATATCCAGCAGCAAGAGGTCCACCAAAGAAAGAAGCTATTCCTATTGACTTTTGAGAATGAAGTATTAATCCAATAGTTTTATTTACTCCAACTATTTTTTTATCTTTTTTAACACCAATTTCCTTTTGAGCTTTTTCTAATTCAGATGATTTTACATTTCTTTTTTCAAGTAAGATTATGGCTGCATTTCTAGCTTCATCAGTATATGTTTTCTTGTTAAATAATATATATTCTAATTCGGAATCGGTTTTATGTTTAAATTTTTCTAAGAATCTATTCTTACTCATAATATTATTTTATTAATCTCTGAAAGCATTATTTGTTTTATATTTTATTCTGTTTACAATTTGTTCAGCACTTAACATATCACAATCAGTTAATAAGATTTGTTTAAAATTGTTTTTATAATTAAAAGTTATTTTATTCTTATCTCTTAAAATATTATAAGAACCACTATTAAAAAAAAATGAACAATTACATCAAGAAGTGTAACGAACCAATTAATCCCTTTATGTTTCAATTCTAAAGAGTCTATATGTTTGTAAAAATAAAACCCATTATCATCTTTGTCAGCCTCATTGAGGATTTCAAAGTTTTCATCATTTAATATTATTTTAAATGATGGATTTTTCCGTAATGTTATGGATTGAATTGTCATAGAAAATATTTTATACAACCTTTTCTTATTAGATTATTACTTGTTTTTTAATATTAATTCATCTTGATAGTTTAACAATTTTCTCTTCTTTATAAAATAACCTCTTGATAACAAATGAGAATAATTTTCTATTGCTGTAAAAAGGATTTCTAAACTGTTATCATAATACTTGTCATCCCCAAAATATCTCCATTGTTGTCTTGAAAGGTATTGTTCAAAATTTCCTTTAATTTCTTTGGTAATTTCTGATTGATAATTTTCATTCTGAATTAACTTTTTAATATTCTCTTTTAATTTTATTTCTAGAGGCTCAATATTTTGAAAATTATCTCTAATCTGGTCTATTTTAGTCACTTGATTAATAAATTGCAAATCGTTTGTTAATCTAGTATAGATTTCCATTTTGTCATCATATTCTTTATCAAATTCAAAAAAGTCTTGGTATAAGATTACTAATTGTGATGAATTATTTTTTAATCGTTCAAATTGATTAAAAAACTCAAATATTTTTTTATCGTTTTGTTTTATTTTTTCATTTATTTTTTCGTTGGAAAATAAAACTTCTAAACTTAAATCGTTATCCGTTGAATTGTCTCCATTTATATTAAAGGGTATAGGGTTTTTATTATCGTAATAACCATTATATATTTTTGAAAAGGTGTTTTTTGAAAATTCTGTTTTGAATTCTTTTTTAAAATTTTCGAAGCTTATAATTGTTGTTTCTCCAGAGTAATTAATTTCTCCAAACATTTTTTTAGTTAATTCCTTATGGGTTTGCTCGATATTATTAAAAATACTATTTGCTGGAACTTGTTCTACTTGTTTTGAAGCTATATTGATTTTTTCTAAATTTTCGACTCTTTCTTCTGTACTTGGGTGAGAAGCCCATTGGTCTTCAATCACCAATTTTGATTTATTAAATTTGTTAAGTTCTTTTTTAGTAATTATTGGGAAACCATTGTTAAATGGGATTTCATCATCTTTTGCAAGGAAATTAATAATAAAGGATTGCTCTCTAAATATATTTTCACTTTTTTGATTTTCTGAAATTTTAGCTTCATAAAAACTTAATACATAATTATAAGAATGGTCTGCTAAATTCATTCTGAGTAATGAATTTTTTAAAGGCTTAAAGCCAGTTATGTTGGCTGCAATTTCATCTGCATGAAATTCCATTTCTCTTGAAAGAGCTAAATAATTTTTATTAACAAAATCATACATTTTTCTTAATACCCATTGGATTCCTTCAATTAATTTGATGGCTAAAATCACAAAAATGGAAAAATAACCACTTACATTAGCCCATCCTTGAATTAGCTTGTCAAAGGATTCGTTTTCATAGAGCATATTAAAAATAACTTGATTTAAATTATAAACATAACTTCCAACTTTCATTGTTCGTTGAGAAAAATGCCCAAATTCATGTGCTAAAATTGATTTAAGTTCTTCTTTAGTGACAGAATTGACTAGTCCAATTCCTATTTGTAGGTTTTTTTTAATAGGAAAAAACATACTCCAAAAACTTGAATCATAAAATACTCCTGCATTTACATCAGCAGATAGATAGATGCTTTTAGGGAAGCTTGTCCCTACTTCTTGTACAATATCATCTATTAAACTAAAAAGTTCGGGTTCATCTTTTTCACTAATTTCAGTAAGGTGAGAACGGTCAATTTTATGTGATTTAAAAATAAATTTTATTAGAAAAACTAGAATGAGCACCCCCAAACTAGCTAAACCTATTCCTAAAGCTAAAGTTATAATTCGTGGAACAGAAACAATCAACATTAACCCAGCATAAACACAAAAAATAGTTAGCCCAATTGCTAATATAAATAAGAGTATATAAGTTAATAAAAAAAGAGAAATTGAGATAATTGCTTTTGTTGCTTGAGTTTTAAACTCAGATGAAAGTTCTATTTCGTTTTTTATCATTTAGTTTTTAATATAAGTAAATAAGTGTATTGAGTTATTTATCTGTTTTTCAAAAATTAAAGTATCTCTATTTAAGGATTTAACAAATAAAAATTGAACTATGTTGGTAGCTCTTATTGTAGAATCTTCATAGGAATAACTCCCCGTTAATGATGAGTCTATATCACAAAATTCATATTTAGAATCGTAAAAATATATTTTATCAGTAACTTTTGATTTTGTGAAAATTAAGGTATTATGTAATTCACAATCATCTTCAGAATATACTACAAGAACATTGTCGATAGATTTTTCACTTAATATCCATGAGCCAATTAGTAATGAGTTGTTGTCATCTGGAGAACAAGAAATTAGCGTTAAAAATATAAACAGAATAACAATATTTTTCATAACGTTTTTTAATTAGCTACATGAAATAATATTGGCAATTTATAGGATACATTTACCTTTTCTCCATTCTGAGTTGCTGGTTCTAAGTTTGGCAGTATTGAAATAACATCCATTGCATTTTGATTCATTAATTCTGGACCGCCAGTTGCTGTTATATTGACAACTTTTCCGTTTTTATCAATAATGAATTCTAGTTCAATCCGTATTTTACCAACTATCCCTAAATCTCCAGCAAGTTCTGTGTTAAATTTTTTTTGTACGTGATGCTGTATGAAACTACTAGTACATTCTTTTCGTTTTTCAACTTCCCATTTGGTTTTACAATCTGGTGCAAGTGGTGGATTATCTACAATTGGAAATGGGATAATTTCATTCTCATTTAGTTCAATGACAATAGGTTCTTTAAATTCTAACTCATTGCTAGTGGGTTTCTCAGTAATATTTTCAGATTTTTTGATTGGTTTTGGTTCGTCATTCTTAATTTTTTCCATTTTCAATCGCATCATTGGGAACAAAAAATAAATATTTTCATTAACCTCTTGAACCGTAATATGCATTGCCGAAAATCCATTTCCATCTGTCCCTATTTTTATTAGGTTATCTTCAATTTTCCAGTTTTCGCCATTTATTTTAAATAATTCTTTAATTCTATCATCTGCTGTATTGCCATATTCGATATTAAAAATTTTATTACCATTAAAATTAAATAGAGCACCCGTAAAAGCATTCTTAACAAACTCCACGGCTTCTTTTTGAGGTACTTGTCCTTGGATTTCAACCTTAACAACATTCCATTCGCCCATTATTTGGGTTTCATTAAGCTGTTGTCCAATGCAAATATTTGATAGGATTAGTAATGCAATTAGCAATAAATTGTTTTTCATAATTAATTAAGATTTATTTTTTATTTAATGGCAATGCCATATAAAGATGGAATTAAATATTTGGCGGCTTTTTTAGTATAACGTTTTGGAAAAATATTTAAAAGTTTTTCTGTTAGAGAAAAATAGAAAAAAGGTAATTTTATTGTAATTCCGGCTTTACTCCAGATGGTTTGAAATTTAGTGAATTGTGCGCTTTTTAATAGTAACTGCATTTCTTTATAGGTCCATTCTTTTAAATGGAAGCCCTCTGCTTCATCACAAAAAAAAGCAGAAACATCATGAGGGCCAGACATAGGATGCGGAGCTCTAAAAATATATTTTCCACCTGCTTTAAGAATTCGGTGTACCAATTCAAAATGTAATTTGGTGTCTTCTGGATGTATATGTTCTATCAATTGATCACTAAATACTACATCTAAAGAATTACTTTCTATGTCATTTAAATGATAACCATCATAACCTATAAATTTGAAGTTTTCTGGAACCTCCCCTTTTTGGTCTTGTTGATTCGATATGTCTATACCATAAACAAGATCCACATCATTGGCAACTTTATAAGAAAACCTGCAATCTCCAGGTGCAAATTCTGCAAATATGGTGGATTTATTAATATGATTTTTAATTAAAGAAAATTTATCTTTATTGGCAGTTATAGTCAATTGCTCAGAGCTTCTTCGCGTTAGTCTAGGATGGTCTGGAACTTTGCTAAATAGCTCATCATACATAGTTTCGTGAATGAGTTTTCGCTCCTCACGATTGGCTTTTTTTAACTTATCGGCTAATGATTTTTCTACTAAATAGTGGTTTAATAATTGCTCATAACTTCGATTGTGTGGTAATTTTTTTTTCAACTTCATGGCAATTCTTTTCTGTGTATTTATTTTAGAAATAAAAAAACCAAGATAGTAACTTATTATAAATTTTGGAAGGAAAATAAATAGATTGAAAAAGAGTGTTTTTTTAGGAACTATTTCTTAATAACAATAAATCCATCCTCTATTTTTTTAAGCTTCCAATTTTGGTTCAACTCTAAAGTCCAACCTTTTCCATTTATGAATTTATCCTCAAAGTCTGTGGGTTCAGAAACCAATATACTTCCCCAATTGGATGCTAATAAGGCACCTTCCTTAACCGTTAAAATCCCCCAATTGTCGGTAACTCTAATGTTAGGATATACGGTTCCATAATTATCAAGGGGTATAATATTTCTAGGGTCGAAAGAAATGTTCATATTTTCAAAATTTAGTTTTAAGGTAGGGTTTCTTAAAAATGTGTTTTTTAATTTTTCAATTTTTGCCAAACGGATATTTTCTCTTTTGGTTTCTACAGTCACGATATTTTGATAACCATAATCGTATTCCTCAGCGATTTGTGGAAACGGTTTCTGATTTGTGGTATCGAATGCGAAAGAAGATATAAATAAATCGGTTAGGTTGGTTTCAACGGTAATATCTTTATGCCAGTCCTTTTGTTTTTGTGATAGGAGGTAACCATATATGGGAATGGTTTGGTAAGCAAAAGACCTTACAAAAGTTGGATTGTTATAAAACTGATCGATGTTATTTATTAGATGATTTTTTATTTCTTTATCCTTTCTACCACTTAGTTGCAATGCCGTATATTCTGCTAATCCTTCATTTAGTTCTAGGGAGTTTTCTGCAGTTTTCTTTTGTTCATTAGATTGCCTATAGACTCTAAAAGCTAAGGCATTACTTAGGTGCAAAAGAAACTCCTTATCCTCTTTAGAGATTAGGACTTTTTTTAGGGCTTCAAGCTCAAGTTGGAGTAATACCCTGCCTTCATAAGTGTCTAAATGTCCATTATTTTGTTCATAGAGATTGTTAAAACCTATTTTAGGTTGGAGAAGATGAAATAATTCATGAATTACTAAATGGTTACGTTGGGTTTTGTTTTCTGGTAGGGGTAACATAAGCATCGTCCACCTTTTGTTTTGCCAGTTTATCGCAGTATTCGAAATGTTCATACTATCGGGTAAAACACCAGTATATAATGCTCCTTTCCTTTTAAATGATTGCTGTGCATTATTTTCATTCGATATAAATGCTCTGGTTTCTGGATTGATAAATAAGATGGGACCAAACATTTGTTGATTCCAAAAGGTACCGTTATCTATTTTTAATAAACTGTCTACCTCAAAAAAAGTTTGCTGGGCGATTTCTATTTCGGTTAGATCCTTTTTTACCGAAACTTTTTTATCACTTTTTGAATTCCTTGAAGAACAAGAAATAAGAAGAATTACTAAACTCAAGCCTAATATATATTTCATAAATCAATTTATT
>MAAC01009791.1_pt1 | contig 12870 bp, 9 predicted proteins | sample 1115981 | NCBI WGS metagenome assembly MAAC01 (sample SAMN04961126, study PRJNA320927) | seawater metagenome | isolation source: sample BD02T64 sea water enriched with oil for 64 days | place: USA:Gulf of Mexico | collected 2013-07-27 | reverse complement strand
GTGCCGAGCATATACGATGCGCTAAATGTAGACGGCAAGGGGCTAACCCTTGAAGTTCAGCAGCAGCTGGGTGATGGCATTGTTCGTACGATTGCCATGGGTTCTTCAGAGGGCATTAGCCGTGGTCTGCCAGTTACCAATAGTGGCGCACCGATTTCGGTTCCCGTTGGTCAGGGCACGCTGGGTCGCATCATGGATGTACTCGGTAACCCGATTGATGAAGCGGGCCCTATCGATACTGAAACCTTCCTGCCGATTCACCGCAGCCCACCCGATTACGCTGATCAGTCTTCCGCTGTCGAGTTGTTTGAAACGGGTATTAAAGTTGTCGACCTGATTATGCCTATCGCTAAAGGCGGCAAGATTGGTCTCTTCGGTGGTGCGGGTGTTGGTAAAACCGTAACGCTGATGGAGCTGATTCGTAACATCGCCGTAGAGCACTCCGGCTTCTCCGTATTCGCCGGTGTGGGTGAGCGGACTCGTGAAGGTAACGATTTCTACCACGAGATGAAAGAATCCAACGTACTGGATAAAGTGGCACTGGTTTACGGCCAGATGAATGAGCCTCCCGGTAACCGTTTGCGTGTTGCACTGACCGGTTTGACCATGGCGGAAAACTTCCGTGACGAAGGCCGTGACGTACTGATGTTTGTCGATAACATCTACCGTTATACCCTCGCGGGCACTGAAGTATCTGCACTGCTGGGCCGTATGCCTTCAGCGGTAGGTTATCAGCCAACCCTGGCTGAAGAGATGGGTGTGCTTCAGGAGCGTATTACCTCCACGAAGACCGGTTCTATTACTTCCTTCCAGGCGGTTTATGTACCTGCGGATGATTTGACCGATCCATCACCGGCAACTACATTTGCTCACCTCGATGCGACCCTCGTACTGTCACGTCAAATTGCCGAGCTAGGTATTTACCCGGCGGTTGATCCCCTCGATTCCACATCGCGTCTGCTCGATCCCTTGGTGATCGGCCAGGAGCACTACGATGTTGCCCGAGGCGTTCAGTCGGTATTGCAGCGTTATAAAGAATTGCGCGATATTATCGCCATTCTGGGTATGGATGAGCTGTCTGAAGAAGATAAGCAAACTGTTGCGCGAGCACGTAAAATTCAGCGTTTCTTGTCACAGCCTTTCTTCGTTGCTGAAATCTTCACCGGTAGCTCCGGTAAGTACGTGTCGATGAAAGAGACTATCTCCAGCTTCCAGGGCATTCTCAACGGCGATTACGATGACTTGCCAGAGCAGGCTTTCTACATGGTTGGCGGCATTGAAGAAGCTGTTGAACAGGCTAAAAACCTTTAATCTGATGCTTAATCGCTAAAGCAAAGAGTACTTTTTATGTCTATACCCGTACATTGCGATATCGTTAGTGCCGAAGAAGCGATCTTCTCCGGCATGGTCGAGATGGTGGTTGCTGCCGGTACACTGGGTGAGCTGGGTATCGCTTACGGCCACGCGCCTCTGCTCACGGGTTTATTGCCCGGCCCCGTACGCTTGATTAAAACTGGCAAAGAAGATGAAGTCATCTACCTTTCCGGTGGTTACCTTGAAGTACAGCCCGGCATTATTTCTATTCTTGCCGATACAGCTGTGCGTGCCGGTGATCTCGATGAAGCCGCTGCGATAGAAGCGCAGAAGCAAGCCGAGCATGACTTGAAAAACCACAATGGCGAAATAGATTATTCTGTCGCCGCTGCTCGCCTCTCCGAGGCAACAGCTCAGTTGCGCACCATTGCGGAACTACGCAGCCGAGCAGGTTCTATCCGCTAGTTAGTGGCTTGAGCGTGTACGAAAAGGCAGCTTCGGCTGCCTTTTTTTGTGCGTTAAGAATGGCCTAACAATAAGTCGATATTTGTCACCAATAAGTCCGCCATTGCTTGTTAGAATTGTCGGCTATTGGTTGATCTGACAGGGAGAAAGATAACAATGCTGCTCGATGTATTAGTACTTGCCGCCGGTAAAGGCACGCGCATGCGCTCAGAGTTACCCAAGGTCTTACACCCGCTGGCCGGGAAGCCCTTGCTGGCGCATGTCTTTAGTTCAGTCGCAACCTTCGATAATGCCGCCATCAATGCCATCGTCGGTCACGGCAAGGACTTAATTCAAGAGGCCTTTGCCGATCAGCCCTTAAACTGGATTGAACAAACTTCTCAGCTCGGTACCGCCCACGCCGTGCTACAGGCCATCCCCGCGATAAGAGACGATGCAAAAGTATTGATCGTTTATGGCGATGTGCCTTTGATTAAAAGCAGCACCCTCGAAAAAATGATCGCCGGCGTCGATAACGATGCCATGGCCTTGCTCACCGTCGAGCTGGCCGACCCGACGGGCTATGGTAGAATTCTGCGTAATAAAGAAGGTGAGGTCACCGGCATTATTGAGCAAAAAGATGCCGCGCCCGAGCAGCTAATCATCACCGAGGTCAACACCGGCGTCATGGCGATGACAGCGGCCGATTTAAAAACCTGGCTGCCGAAAATCGACAACAACAATGCCCAGCAAGAATATTACTTAACCGATGTTATCGGCCTCGCACGAGCGGCGGGTCGACGTATTAACACCTATGCACCCGAAGCGGTTGAAGAAGTTGAAGGCGTGAATAGTCGCGCCCAATTGGTTGCCCTCGAGCGTTACTACCAGCAGCAAATGGCTCAACAACTGCTCGACAGCGGCGTCACCGTGATCGACCCAGGCCGCTTTGATTGCCGGGGAGAGCTAAGTACCGGTCAGGATGTTGTCATTGATATCAACTGTATCTTTGAAGGCACCAACCAAATTGGCAATGGCGTTAACATCGGCCCCAACTGCGTCATTAAAGACGCCATCATCGGCGATAACGTCACCATTAAAGCAAACACTGTTATCGAAGGCCCGGTCACCCTTGAAAATGATGTTCAAGTCGGCCCCTTTGCACGCCTCCGTCCTCACACCGTACTGGGTCAAGGTGCAAAAGTCGGTAACTTCGTCGAGACCAAAAAAGCAGACATTGGCCCCGGCAGCAAAATTAGTCATCTCAGTTACGTGGGCGATGCAAAATTGGGCAGCGATGTGAACGTTGGCGCGGGCACCATTACCTGCAACTACGACGGCGTTAATAAACACCTGACGGAAATTGACGATGGTGCCTTTATTGGCTCCAATACATCGCTAGTTGCGCCGGTTACTGTGGGTAAAAATGCTACCGTTGGTGCCGGTTCGACCATTAGCCGCAGTGTTCCCGATGATAGTCTGGCCATTGCGCGGGGTAAGCAAAGAACCCTCGATGCCTGGAAGCGACCCGAAAAAAATTAAAGGACGAAGAATATGTGTGGAATAGTTGGCGCGGCTGCGCAACGCAATGTCACCGGTATTTTACTTGAAGGCTTAAAACGCCTTGAATACCGAGGTTACGACTCAGCAGGCGTCGCCGTACTCGATGCCAACAATGACGTTTACCTGCAAAAAAATGCCGGTAAAGTCGCTGTGCTAGAACAGGGCCTGGCTGCCAATCCTCTGCATGGCAACCTGGGTATTGCCCACACCCGTTGGGCCACGCACGGCTCACCGAATGACGCGAATTCCCATCCCCACCGCTCCGGGCACATTGCCGTGGTGCACAATGGCATTATCGAAAACCACGAGGCCCTGCGCAAAGAATTACAGGCAGCGGGTTACGTTTTTATCTCCGACACCGATACGGAAGTGGTCGCCCATCTCGTCAATTATTACAGCCGCGATGCATCAACCTTATTAAAAGCGGTACAACAAACCATTACTCGACTAGAGGGTGCTTATGCACTGGCCGTTATGTCGGCGGACCAAGCGACGACATTAATCGGTGCCCGTAAAGGTAGCCCACTAGTATTGGGTGTCGGTATTGAAGAAAACTTCCTCGCCTCCGATCCCCTGGCCCTGCGCCAGGTCACCGATCGTTTTGTCTTCCTCGGTGAAGGCGACATGGTGCAACTGTCGGCCAGCCACTTTGAGATTACGGACATTGATGGCCAAGCTGTAGAGCGTGAAATCGTGCAGATTAACCACGGCGCCGATCAGAATGACAAAGACGGTTTTCGTCATTACATGCTCAAGGAAATTTATCAGCAACCGGATGTGCTTGCCGATACCTTGCAGGGCCGTATCAATGACAAACATGTGCTGCCCGAAGCCTTTGGCAGCGATGCGGTAGAGATTCTAAAACAGGTTGAATGTGTCCACATCATCGCCTGTGGCACCAGCTATCACGCGGGCATGGTGGCGCGCTACTGGCTCGAAAGCTGGGCGGGCATCCCCTGTCAGGTTGAAGTGGCCAGTGAATACCGCTACCGCAAAGTCGTGGTGCCAGCGAATACCCTTTTTCTCAGCATTTCCCAGTCGGGTGAAACCGCCGACACACTGGCGGCACTACAGGCGGCGGAACAAGCGGGCTACCTGGGAACCATGGTGGTTTGCAACGTTGCCAATAGTTCATTGGTGCGCGAATCGGACCTCGCGGTCATGACCATGGCCGGCCCAGAAATTGGTGTTGCGTCGACAAAAGCGTTCACCACTCAGCTGGTGGCATTACAGTTATTATCGATTGTATTGGCGCGTTTTCGCGGGGGTATTGATGAAGCCAAAGAGCAGGAGCTGGTGGCGGCATTACAAAAATTGCCAGAACTCTGTCGTGAAATACTGACCCTCGATAAAGAAATTGAAGGCACCTTCCAAAGCTTTGCTGACAAGCAGAACGCTCTCTTCCTCGGTCGCGGTGTGCAATACCCCATTGCACTGGAAGGCGCTTTAAAGTTGAAAGAAATTTCCTATATCCACGCCGAAGCGTATCCCTCGGGTGAGCTCAAGCACGGCCCACTAGCACTGGTCGATGCCGATATGCCCGTGGTCGCCGTCGCGCCGAATAATGAACTGCTGGAAAAATTGAAGTCCAACCTGCACGAAGTACAGGCTCGTGGTGGGCAGTTATTTGTCTTTGCCGACAAGTCTGCGGGCTTTCACGACCAGAAGGATGTCATCGTCGTCAATCTGCCCCACGTGCCGGCCAGTATTGAGGCGATTATCTACACCCTGCCCCTGCAGTTATTGTCCTATCATGTCGCCGTATTAAAAGGCACCGATGTCGATCAGCCGCGTAATTTGGCGAAATCGGTAACGGTCGAGTAGCGGGTTTAACAGTGAGTCGCGAACAATTCGGCTCAGCAAGGATCTCTTAATAAGGCCTTTTGTTCGACCGCCCATGCCCCGCTGCGCAATATGGCTCGCGTCCAAGAGCCATTGCGTTGCAAGCTCAAGCGTCCCTGGCGCCTGGCTAAACCTTCAAGCAAGTCTTAACTCGTCATTTCAAGTCTCTGAAAGGTGACCAAGCTCTAATTTTTGTAAGCACTCATTGGCGGGCGTAGCGGTCAAATTGAACAGCTCTTGTCTCATAATTGTTCGTTGTTGACTGCAGGGTGATGGGGCTGGGAGCTCAGACCTCGGGTTTTCTCCAGCCTTGTGCATATGGGGCGGCCGCGCTGGGTAATCCACTGTTTTCCCGGCGCCAGAAGCGTCAGTCCCTTGTCATAATCAATCAAAACCCTGTCAAGCTATTGCCTTAACTTTCGTGGGGTTAAGGCTCATAATGTCTTTTACAATCAAGATCTTATGAGAAAGACCTAGGTTTTATATTCCGTAAAACGGCTAGCCGTCCCCTTAGAATAAGCGCCGCCTTATGCTGCTGAAAATAGCGCGACTGGCGAAATGATGGCACGGCTGATCCGTAAAGCCCCATTATTTCGCTGTCCCTGGTGACTTGTCGCACGATAAGTGAGGGCTAGATGACGGCCTTCGACAACGAGCCCAAGCCCTCGACGTAATGCCTGGCCATTGATTTTGGTATTTGCTGGCGCGTTTCAATGGCCGGTGGCTAGCGTAGATATTCAATAATTTGTAATGCAGTAACTGGAGAAATAATGACATTAAAAACGAAATCACCTCGGCTGGGCTTTGCTGCCCTGGGGCTTGCCGCTGCAGTACTTACCGCGCCTATGGCCTCGGCCTTTGAGTATTCCGTATCGGGTTTTATTCGCCAGGAAATGGCCTATAAGATCAGCAACGATGAGAATTATAATTCGCGCGGGGGCTCACCCTTTAACGGTGAGACGGCACTTTTAACCGGCCCCTTCGTACCGCCTGGGACGACAACGACCCAAATTGATAAAAGTGTCGATAATGACTGGAATGTCTTTGCCACCCGTGCCGAAGTGGACTTTAATTTCGTCTTAAGCAATAACCTGACGGCTTTTATGAAGCTGCGTGGCTATTATCAGCCGGATGTTTTCAATGAGGCCGATGTTCGCTACCAGGGTGAAAATGGTAAGGAATACGGTGAAGACATTGACTACTTTGGCGTCAAGAACTTCAGCAATGGCGAGGCTACCTATCTTAGCGTCAGCGACGACGACTACATGCTCGACATCCCCGCCCTCTATTTTGACTACAGCAAGGGCCCATTGTGGGTGCGCGTTGGTCAGCAGCAAATTGCCTGGGGAGAGGCGCTGTTTTTCCGCGTTGCCGATGTCGCCAACGGCCTCGACTTGCGCCGCCACTTCTTTTTTGACTTCGGTGCCGAGGAGTACGCCGATGAGCGTCTGAGCTCGCCGGGTATTCGCGCCAGTTACATCATTGATTCAAACTGGGAAATTGAGGCCTTTGCCCAAATGTTCCAGCCCACGGTGCTGCCCACCAGGAATAGCGCCTACAACCCCATTCTTTCTGGCTTTGCTCAAAATTATCATGACTCCTTTCAAAATGTGAAAGACAACATCAATGTTGGCGTGCGCTTGCAGGGTACCTTTGGTGATCTTGGCCTGCAGTTTTTCGCGGTCAGTCGCCACAACCCCGATCCCATCTTTCGCATGGTGCCCGGTGGCCAAACGAACAGCCCCTTTGGTGATAACGTGTTTGGCCCCAGTGGCGATACTTTTGCCGATCAGCCCTTTGTTTACTACGGCTACCCCCAGGGGGAGCAAGGTGATGCCTCGACCTCTCCCGAGGCCTGGTTTTACTACAGTGGTATTGGCGGCATAGACGGCATGGCGGTGGTCAACTCGCTGGCGCGCACCTATCCGGTTATCCAGGAGATTTACGAAAACGCCTTTGGCCTCAGCCCCAATGCCGAGGGCCAGTACGTCGATAGCGTGACCGAGCCCGGCCTTAATGGCATCAGTGCCTACGATCTGCTCGCGGCCTTCTATGCGCCGGGTAGTATCGAAGCTTCGCTGGAGGCCCATTACGCCGCAGAGGACGTTTTTGGTTTTGGCATAAACTACATTTTCTATGCCGAGCCCGATACTTTTATGGATCAGTTGGTGGTGCGCTTTGAAATGAGCTATACCCCCGACAAAAAATTTACCGCCTCCGACCTCAGCCCCGACTGGATAGTTGAAGACGAGTGGGTAAGCAGCTTTGTGCTGGAAAAGTATCAGCGTTTCAGCGATACCTTCCCCGCCACATTCTTCATCTTTGAGTGGATGCACAAGTCCGAAAGTGACCTCCTGGGTCGCCACCTCAGCGGTCTCGGTGGTGATTCGCGCCGTCAGCCCACGGGTGGAGAGGCCAACGGTGGTTGGGACGGCTTTGTGTTTGCCTTCCAGCAGCCCCTGCCGAATCTGACCTGGCGCATCGATGGCTCCATACTCTGGGACATTAACGGTGGCCTATACATACAGCCGGCCGTGCGCTACAAACCGTCTGGTGATTGGACGATCGAAGCCTTTGCCAACTTTATCGATTCCAAAGACAATGCCTCTATTTTCGCCACCACGGATTGGTCGGATGACTTTACGATGCGTATCACCTATCAGTTTTAGGCTGAGTCAGGCTTATTGAACCGCTAAAAAAGGCGCCCATAAGGGCGCCTTTTTTAGGTCATTTGTTTAGGTAACACTCGCAAGGTCTGGCCGATATGGCGTCGTGAATTACCCTCCGTGGCAGCCAACCGGGAGCTGATTATTAACACCCTGCCTCTGCGGTAAGTAGCCGATGGTGTCGCCGTTCGAAAGGCTCAACGGTCACTCAGTCGTGTTATTGGCAGCATTCGTAAAACGTGAATGAAGTTAGTATTTACTTACACTCTAAGAAAGATAATGAGAAATTACCGATAGCCTTTCGCCGGTATACACGTTACTCCAGCACTTTGCCCAAACGCTCCTGGGTTTCTAAAAACTCATTCATTATTTCGTAAACCACCTGCTTAACGGCTGTCGGTTCACTCATATTGCCGACCACCTGCCCGACCGGATAAGTTAAAAACTCAGCCTTGCGAACACGCTCGACACGGGTGCGTCCCTCCGCCCACCAGAGGATATTTTGCAGCGGTGCTGGCAGGGGTTCTAGCGCTCCGGGCTGCTCATAGGCATCGGTAAACGCATTGCGCAGGGTGCGGCAGGGTTTGCCGGTCACCGCTCGGGTCATTACGGCATCGTCGGCCTCGGCCGCAAAAAGTTTCTCTTTGATCTCTGGCATCACTTCGCTCTCGACCGTTTTCAGCCAGATCGACCCGCACCAAACCCCAGCACAACCCAGGGCTATCGCCGCCGATAAATGCCGACCGCGACTGACACCACCCGCGCCCAACACCGGCAGGGGTGCCACGGCATCGACAATGTTGGGCCACAACACCATGGAACTGATAGGCCCGGTATGTCCGCCAGCCTCGTTGCCAACGGCAATCACAAAATCACAACCCCGCTCTTTATGCTTAAGGGCGTGTTTGGCTTTACCGGCGAGTGCGGCAACGCGAATACCCTTTGCATGGGCCTTTTCAACCAGCTCAGGCGGCGGTGAGCCGAGAGCATTCACAATCAATTTGATCGGGTGCTCGAGGGCGATTTCGATCATCTCCATACTTTCTCGGGGTGTGAAAGACAGCTCACCGAGCAGGGTGCGGATAATCTCGTCTTTTTCTTCGGGCGGCAGGGGCGGCACACCCGCAGCGTCGATCATGTCGCGCACGAAGGCAACATGCTCAGCCGGTAGTAACTTGTCGATATCGTACTTTAAGTCACCGGCATCGCTATAGGTGGTCGGCATTAGCACATCGATGCCATAGGGCTTGCCGTCGACGTGATCGTCGATCCACTTCAACTCTTCACGCAGGCGCTCCGGCCCCATGCGCGCCATACCCAGTACGCCCATGCCTCCTGCCTTGGACACCGCTGCGACCACATCGCGGCAATGAGAAAATGCAAAGACGGGAATATCGATGCCGAACATCTCACACAGTGGGTTTTTCACAGCCATCTCCAGTGTCGTCGTTTAATAGCCCTACGCAACAGCTTAGGGCTTCAGCCGATGATTCTACAATGAGATCGATGAGAGGGGCTTGATTGAAAATAAGCGCGGTTGCAGATCAGCTGCGTAATTTCACCCGTTCGGTTACAGTTGCATATAACAATAAAAATCAAATGATCGTCAATGGAGACGCCGATGTCCGACAACATAATAAGCACCGATCAAACGGCATTTAATGGCCAGCAAATTGTGGCTGACCTCAACAGGTTATTGCGCTTACGCACCACGCCCATCGGCATGAAGATGTTTACGACAAAGGCTGAAATGGAACAGGTACCGCGTATTCGCCGCCCCAAAGATATTCACACAACCGATCAAATAGTTGGCCAGGCCAGTCGCAATGGCTGGACAGTGGGTATTACCGTTGACGATTTGGTGGGTGAGCAATGCGGTGCTGTGCTTGGCCTACATCCACAGGATGAAGAGTGGTTGGCCGGCGAAAAAATGGCTGGCGTTTGGTACAGCAGCGAAAAGGACGCGGCCGAACATCAGCGGGCAATGGATGTTGTCGCGTTTGGCCAATATAAGGCAATGGCCGTTAGCCCACTGGCCGCAGGTCGCCTAGATCCCCCCGACATTTGCCTGATCTACGCCACACCTGCGCAGATGATTTTATTAATTAACGGCCTGCAATGGACGGGTTATAAAAAACTGGAATGGGGCTGTGTGGGTGAATCAGCCTGCGCTGACTCCTGGGGTAGAGCCTTAAAAACCGCAGAGCCCAGCCTTTCAATACCCTGCTTTGCTGAGCGCCGCTATGGCGGTGTCATGGAGGACGAATTACTGATGGCCCTGCCGCCGAAGTTTCTACCGGGCATCATCGCTGGGCTGGATGCGTTGTCGAAAAATGGCCTTCGCTACCCGATTCCTCAGTACGGCATTACCACCGATGCAAGGGCCGGCCTGGGTGTCAGTTATTCGAGTTGAGCGGCCGATAGTACAGAGTGCTGGGGTAGCAACAAAGCAAACAGGCATCCCACCGCTGCATTTTTAATAACAGCGCTGGGATGCCTATAAAATAGTCCTGAATTATCAATAAAAGCCGGCATTTAAGAGGTAAAACGAAAACCCTCATAATCGTTCGCTGCACAATCTTTCATGCGCTGACGAAACTGCGGCGTCGGGCCAGCGTATAAGAGTAGGGCGCGGGGCTTGCCGGCCACGTTGTCACCCATAATCCACGAATTGGTTTTGCTTAAGAGTGTCTTATTGGCCTCTTCAACGGCGTGCTCGGTCCAGCCGATTTCTGCCGCTTCTGTAGCCTCGACACTGGCCAGCTTTTCCGTGCGCATATGTTCGATCAAATCACTGACCCAATCGACACTCACCTGGGCACAACGGGGAATATTACAAAAGGCCGCGTGGGGGCCAATGTGGATAAACATATTGGGGTAACCCTCAACCTGTAAACCCATATACGTGCGTAATTCATTGGCCCACTTGTCCTTGATGCTTTCACCGTTGGTGCCCTGCACATCAATGCGCGATATGGCACCGGTGCCAGCATCAAAGCCGGTGGCGTAAATAATCAGGTCAAATTCAAATTTGTCAGTGGTGGTTTTTACCCCTGTGGCGGTTATGCGCTCAATGGGCGTTTCATTAAGATCAACCAATTGCACATTGTCCTGGTTGTAAGCCTCGTAGTAATTCGTTTCCATCGGCACCCGGCGCTGACCGAAACCGTGGGCACTGGGCACCAGCTTAGCGGCGATAGCCGGGTCATCAACGCGCTGGCGGATTTTATTGGCCATAAAATCTGACAGTAGTTTATTGGCCTTCATGTCCGTCATAATTTCCGGGAAGTTAGACAGCCAAATAGAAAAACCCTTTTCTTTATAGAGCTTTTCAAACAGTGCGTTGCGCTCTTCATCACTGACATCGTAGATTGACCGAGGGTCAAACTGGTGAACGAAACCCCCTGAAGTCGAATCACAGGCTTTAAAGATCTCCGGGTAAGAAGCTTTTAATGCGGGTTGCTCGGCGTCGGTGATAGCGGCGTTAAACAAGGGCGAGGCCCAGTTGGCCGTGCGTTGAAATACCACCAGCTCTTTCGCATCCTTGGCGACATGGGGAATAAGTTGCACCGCGCTGGCACCGGCACCGATCACCGCAACCCGCTTGCCGGTATACACCGATTTATCACCGCCCAAACTATTGGCATCGTGGGGCCAGCGGGCTGAGTGGAAAGACTCACCCTTAAAATCGTCAATGCCTTTAATATCGGGGTATTGCACGGCGGAGAGAATGCCGGTGGCCATCACCTTCTATCGCCCACTGGCTATTGTCTTCATTGAATACCGCAGTATTAATACGGGTGTTGAACTGAATGTCATCGCGCAAACTAAACTTGTCGGCAACGTGGTTGAGATAGGCGAGGGTCTCGGGCTGGCCAGCAAAGTGCTCACTCCAGTTCCACTCCTCCAGTAACTCTTCTGAAAAGGAGTAGGCATAGGTATAACTTTCCGAATCAAAGCGACAACCCGGATAGCGATTCCAGTACCAGGTGCCGCCAACACCAGCAGCCTTTTCGTAAAGGCGGACGGAAAAGCCCGCCTGCCGTAAGCGGTGGAGTTGATAAAGGCCGGATACCCCGGCGCCAATAATGATTGCGTCGTAATGCTTCTGTGTTGACATGTTTGAGTTACCTGCAAGTGTGTTAACTATTATTATTTATAATTGGTAGCAGCAGGTTCGCACCCATGGGTGCTAAAAGTCAATGTTGTTCTGTCAGGCGTATGGCGAACTAAAGTTACGCCATAAACAGCAAGTTGAAACCGAGCATTACAATTAATAATAAATGTGGGAAAGCGATGGTAGGCCGTAAAGCCTGGCCCAAATACTCTTTAATCAGGCCGAGACTACTTGGCCGGTTTTGCAAGTAAAGGCTGTTGAATTGGAAAGCCACTCCATCACAATGTTGCGGCGTGTGCTCATTCGATAAATAAGCTTCCAGCTGTAATAGGCGGCTATCAATGCGCGATTGAAAGGTTTTCCAAATCGCATCCTGCAGCCATAGAATGAGTAGAAGACATAAGATAAAAATAGAGAGGTGGCTGGTAAAATAGGCGGCGGCTAAAATACCAATACCGAATAACTTAATCAGCAATGAATGTTTTTCATAACTATCAAACTGCTTCTGTAATAGAGACCATTCTGCGGCAAGGTGGGATGTTTGCATGGGGTTCTTCGATGCTTTATTTAGTGATTCTATAAAAAGGGAAGTTTGAATTTTATCTTACATGAATTGTTTTGGAGTAGGTGGACGATTTCTAGAATAAAGTGCTGAACCCTTTGCTATCATTTTCCGCGATCAATGGTGTGAAAATAGGATAGAAATATTGCGTATTATTTATAGCGTTTGGTAATGCGCGTAAGCTGTTTGTGGCAAGGAAAGACCTGACCCTATTTTTCTGGGGTTTTTCGGTGCTTTGTTTAGTGATTCTTGGATTCAACTTCGAAGTGCATAACATTTAAGCCGCAATCTTTAGCAAATGTTCCTGCATGATCTTGGCGGGTGTTTGATAGTTTAATGCCTTCCTCGGTCTGTTGTTGAGC
>MAAC01000789.1_pt1 | contig 12874 bp, 14 predicted proteins | sample 1115981 | NCBI WGS metagenome assembly MAAC01 (sample SAMN04961126, study PRJNA320927) | seawater metagenome | isolation source: sample BD02T64 sea water enriched with oil for 64 days | place: USA:Gulf of Mexico | collected 2013-07-27 | reverse complement strand
AACCGGGTAAAAATTCAGGGGTTGCCATAGTTAAAATAATTTCATTCCCAACAAGCGCTATGCCAAAAGTTGCAGGAATAAGAAATGCCAACAGCATACCAGCTGATTGGTTGAATAATCTTTGAAGCCCTTCCATATCACCATTATTAAATAAGGTCGCTGATTGTGTCGGAAACATGCTCCGAAATGGTCTGCCGAATAGCGATACAACCATGAGGCTAAGACCATAAATTAAGCTATAAATCCCAATACTTTCCATATTCGTGTATTCAACCAAAAACAACCGATCAATCCAGTTTAATCCCCACATTGCATAGGCAGCAGGTAAAAGTGGTAAGCCATATTTTATGAGAGAGCGTATTTGTGAAAAATGCGGTTTCATCCACCCAAAGAAAACACTGCGATGAACTAACAATGAAACAAGCAAAATACAATCTGCTATTACTGTGAGTATGACAAAATCTTTGACCCCCCCACCAACATGTATAAGCACTAAGGCAGTAACAACTGCTAGAATGGACTGAAAAACAGCAACTAGTGAAAATGCAGTAACCCAACCCTGTACCCGTAACCACATTGTGGCGATATTCAATTGAACCGTGATTGACATATACAATATAGCAAAGGGGATAAAATCTAAGTAATCCCGACTATTATTACCAAAAAAAAGTTCTGTTAGACTATGTTCAAAAAAATAGATTACGCTCCCCATTAATAAACTCCCGCAAAGAAGAAAAATAGCCAAAGCACTATATGCTGGGTTTTGCCTTGTTATATCCTTCCCAGAATAAATACGGGAAAATGCGGAATCAGTACTTAAGACTATTAAAGGCGCAAAAGTTAAAACAATAGCTAATACTTGAGACCATTCACCAAATCCCGAGGGCCCAAAGTAAGCGGTCAATAGGGGCATAGTAATCACCCCTTTTAAGCGTGCAATCAAGCCCGACAAGCCAAGGGTAATAGAATTTTTCCAAAAGCTAATTATTTTGCTCCTCTAACTAGGCATCTTATTGAAAATGATTCCCTAAGCGCAAAGTTATTGCGATGTAATAAATAGGAAGTTAGGTAGGTGTCAAAATTTTGTGGATTGTTTTGAACAATTTTAATAACCTACCTTCTTTAGAAAAAAGATTATATTCAACATACTCGCCGCCCCATTTAGATTTAAAGCTGCGTATACCCACTTCTTTTTCTGAACTGGGGGAAGGGTTTACCCCTGCCATATCAAAAAAGTTTGCCCCGTGATCTCTAGCATATTTAATGCTGTGCCACGTCAATATGTCCTGGGCCGGTATCTTCATTTTGCGTGAATATTGCGTTAAAGCTGACCCCATTCTAACGGCTACCTCATTATACAAACATACACAAACAGTACCGAGCGGAATCTGATCCTCACTATAAGCGACAAAATAATGATATCGCTTCTTAACATCATGTTCGATACGAATTTTATCCCACTCTAGAGAATGCACCTGTTTTATTTCTGTTTCTTCATAAATAGGAATTACGTGTTTACGATAAGAAATGATTTCATCACATTGCTTAACGCTAACGCTTTGCCGTATAGCTTTTCTGACTTTTGATCGGCACTTGGACGAGACCTTTCCAAATACATCTTCTTCCGCCCCGGTCAAATCTATCAAATAGGTTCCCCATTTTTTCGAATTATATCCAAAATCTTTGAATATTGATAAAATAGAATCCGAATTAGCCAAGTTGCTGGTCGGGGCAAAACCAGAAAAAGAAATACTCTGAAGGCCAAATGTGCTTTTTAACTTTTTAACTTGCTGCAACAAAGCGCCCAATATCTCTTGATGATCGCAATTTTCTACGATCATCGGCCCGCCCATACAATCCATTACAGTTATTTCAATGGGCCCTTTTCTTATAATATTACCGACAAAAAGAGCCTGGCAAACACGTCTGTCGCCCAAATCCACAGTAATGAACTTCACTTTAGAGCCATCAAGCAAGGGCTTAATCGTTGCCCAATAAAGGCTTTGTGTAATTCCGGCCTCAAGCTGGTTTTGCGAAATCCATTCATCCCAATTTTCAGGGGCAAAATTTGAAACTACTGTTGAAATCATTTTTTGTTTAACGGCCACTTAATGCCTGCAGCGAGACAAACTTCTAACACTAATTTATCAAAATTAGCGGTGGCGACCGAATGATTTTTATACACCCAATCACGGGCTTCTTTACCAAGGTGATGGATGTCTTTGCGGTTCAACATAGATAATATCGCAGCTTGAATTTCATCTTCTGTATGGCAATTTAATACGGGAAGATCTTGATTATAAACTAAGTTTTGGAAATCCTTATCTATAAAAATGAGAACAGGCCGACCAAGTGCCATAGCCTCCATAGCAGAAGCTCCAAAACCACCTATATCAAACTGATCCGCGACAATATCCGCATCCTTAATATATTCAACCAAGCCAGCTTGCGAAGTTGGTTGTCTCCATTCAAATTTATCTGCTTGGTCGGAGTTTTCAATTATCTGCCGGGCTTCTTCTTTTTGTGGTCCACGATCTAGTATTATGCACCTGATATCCGCTCCCTTTTGAGCGACACGAATAAAAGCACGAATGAAACGGTCCGACCCTTTGCTTGCATATGCGTCACTCCAAGACAGGCTTGTGGCATGCAAAAAAGTAATTGGGCTATCATAGTGAAAATCAATTTCTTTCTCATGGAGTACCAAATAAGGAAAATTGATTATCGAAGCATTTATAACGCTCATCTTCTGAATATTTTCCATCAACACGGGGTATGGAAAATATAGGCATTTTTTTGCCTTACTTAATAGGTGTTTGTATATTTTCCCATGAATTGTTTTTTGTAAAATTAACCAGCCTAAATCTGAGCCAGTAGATAAAAACACGGTCGGTGGTAAAGGTAGAAAAGGTGTTAAAAACCAAAACTTACCAAAATACCCACTTACTGACCCTGTTATAGAAATAATGAGCTTTGCTTTTGAAGCAATTTTATAAAATTGCCACCCACTATCAACGATAACAATTTCAGATTTAGTTACATTATTAAGTGGTGCGGAAACTTGACTTAAGTTTTTAGAACCAACCATTTCCATACCATTTACATTACTTTGAGGATAACGGACAGCAACACAATTAAATCCATATCTTATTAAAATATCAGTAATAATCAAATCATAATTACAAAGTGTACCACAAACGATTATTAAATTATCTTCAACGTTATGTTTCATATAAAAGACAACCTTTTAGCTCGAGAAAATCTCTCAATATGCAACTTTAAAATTGAAGCGTGTTTATAAAAAGATATGTTTGCCACACTATACAGGCCTCAAATATACGGTCTAAATTTTTCGTAATATGTATACGCCAGCATAGTCGCAGTCTTTAAAAATAGATTCATCAGAAATTTGAGTAAAAATTTGAGCCGAAATTTCATTAATTTTATCGTCATGTACAGGTGGCAGAGGATGCTTATACAATGCCTGAAAAACGCGAGACATAAACAAATAATATCCAATGGTTACATATTTTTCGATTTTAAAACCAGATGCTTTAGCTATATTTTCGAATTTTTCTCTTCTAAAAAATAAATTAAAACTAGCCACTTTTATTTCATCTAACGTAAATTTTTTTCTGTATCTGTTTAATCCCTCAATTCCATCAACCCACCCTTCGGCGCAAAGATATAATCCTCCTTTAGGTAAAATATCTGAGATAGCTTGAAGAGCTATCTCCTGATCATTCAAAGAAGGTAAATTAATCAAACACCTTATCGTAGAAACAACATTAACATCCTTATATTTTTTAATATCTTTACCAATATCTAAAATACTTCCTACTTCAAATAGAGGTTTTCTCTGTTGAATGTTTTTACTTCGAAATGTTGCGGTCCTAATAAAGTCTTCAACATAATCCACGCCGACGGTTTTACCAGCTTTAGTCGCGAATTTACATGTTGAACTTCCGTCACCGCAACCAATGTCTAATAAATTACTTTTAGAATCTAACCATTCGAGCATGGAATTTTCGATTAACTCTTGCAAAAAGGGATCTGGTGCCGTCGGCTTAAGGCCTCGATAATCCGTTTCGCTATCCGCAGATGCTTCCCAATGTTCCTTTATCATCCTAAATTTATCTTCTTTATTCATTTGTATTCTCTGCCCTCAAAAGAGTTTCTCTCAACTTATCCGTTACTTGTTTCACCATTTCATTTTTCATATTAGGTAATAAAGGCAGAGTTAAACTTTGATTTTGCGCTCTGCATGCATTTAATAAATCTGTCGGCTCATAATTGAACTTACTATACGCAGGTTGCATATGCATCGCATAAGTTCCTAATGTTGTTTCAATCCCCGCTGCTCGCAGTTCTGATATAACTTGGTTACGATTTATTATTTTATCCAACAAAATCACATAAGACTGATAAGTTCCGGCACTACCATCTACTTCTTGAGGACATCGTATCGTGTTAATATCTGCCAGCGCCTTATTATAGAGCTTCGCAACTCGGCGGCGATCTTCAATAATCGCATCAAGACGTTTCATTTGAGCTATTCCCAAGGCAGCCTGGATTTCACTCATGCGATAATTATAGCCAAACTCATGAAAACTTAAACCGACCGTGCCTTCACCTTCAATTTTGCCACCGTGCGTGCGCAACAATTGAAGGCGCTCCGCTAACAGATCATCATCTGTTGTAATCATTCCACCTTCACCAGTTGTAATAATTTTACGTGGATGGAAGCTGAAACAAGCAGCACCTATCATGGAGCCACTGCTGCGGCCTTGCCAATGTGCACCTAGAGAGCAGGCTGCATCTTCGAGTAAGAACAGGTCATGTCGACGGGCAAAATTTTCAACTGCAACCATATCCAAAGACTGCCCAAATGTCGCAACTGGCATTATTGCTTTTGTGTTTTTAGAAACAAGTTTTTCTGCATGTTCTAAATCCAAAAGAAAACTATCAGAACAACAATCAACAAGTATTGGAGTAGCGCCTGATTGAACGATGGTATTGCCTGAGGCCGGAAAGGTAAAGTCAGCCACAAGCACCTCATCGCCAACACCAATATCAGCGGCTATTAAAGACATATGCAAAGCTGTTGTCGCCGATGTTGTCGCGAATGCGTATTTTACTCCAATATATTCCGCAAAAATACGTTCGAATTCTCTGACGTATTTCCCACTGGTTAATTGGCCTGATGATAAAATATCCGCAATTTCAGAAGAAACCTCATCAAAAGAAACGTCTGGTTTGGTTATAGGTATCATTTTGAGTCTCCAACATACCAGTCGACAGTGTCTTTCAATCCATCTAATAGTAATGTTGGCGCAACATCACCAATTAAACCTCTTGCCTTATCAACACCTGCCCAATGGCGCATTACGTCCGCAACACGGGTTGGCTTTTGAATATAGGGGGCTTTAAAATCCATTAGCTCGCATAGCGTATCCAATATTTCCTTAATAGAAGTTTCCCGACCACTACCAAGATTAAAACTTTGACCTTTTAAACCGTCAATCGCCGTCAATTTTAGCAAGGATTGAATTGTATCTTTTACATAAATAAAATCCCTGGTTTGCTCACCGGTACCTTGGATGAGAGGGGCCTCACCCGCCATTATTCGCCTTAGGGTTAATGGAATGATTGCGGCCAACGCTTTGTCATTTTGCCGAGGGCCATAATTATTAAATGGCCTAACAATGAAAGCATCTAAACCAAACATACGGACGTAAGAATCTACAGCCAAATCCGCCGCTGCCTTGCCTGCTGCATAGGTCGTTTCTGCCAACAATGGGTGGTTTTCATCCATTGGCACGTATTGGGCTGACCCAAAGACTTCTGAGGTGGAGAAATGAACAAGACGGCCCATCCCACCGAAACGTAATATTTCAAGCAGAGATAAGGCAATTTTTGTATTTACCTCATAAGCACCCGCTGGATTAAAAAAGGAATACAACAATGCCTTGGTTGCTAAATTAAAAACGATGTCTGGTTGTTCAGCATCGCATACAGCCTTCATCGCCGCGAACTCTCCGGCATCTTCACGATAAATTACCAGTTTTTCGCCGTATTTTTGCTGTGCATCTATCAGGTTTTCCTCTTTACCAAGGAAAAAATTATCTACCACAGCGACTTGATTAGCGCCCGCCGCAAATAAACCATCGCATAGATGACTACCAATAAAACCAGCGCCCCCGGTTACAATAATATTCTTGCCCGTATAATAGCTCATTCGCCTCCCCCAACCAGGCTTTGTACTTGCTGGACAAGTTTCAAGGCAGCAAGTCCATCGGCACCTGTTACTTTTGGTTCTTCGTTCCCAAATGATGCTTGTACAAAATTTTGTAATTCAGCATTCAAAGGCTCAACACGCCTAATCATGGCACGCTCTAAGGAAATGTCTAAAGGGAATATGTCGTCAGTACTTAGCGACGATGTGGCATCCTGACGATATATATGTAAATCCTGGTTCATATAATCAATCGTTATATATCCAGAATCGGAAGAAACACTCAAGTCCCGAATTCTATTATGTGTCACACGACTAGCCGTAATATTCGCAACACAGCCTTCACCGAAGCTCAGCAATGTATTCACATAATCGGGTTTTTTGCCGGGGGCTGCAGAAATGCCGTTCGCCACAATTTTATCAGGAGCGCGATCCATTAACGATAAAACAATATCCAAATCATGTACCATCAAATCAGCCACAACATCGACATCTTTAATTCGAGAACTAACCATACTCATGCGATTAGCATCAATGCCATAGATTCTATGTTTACCCGATTTTATAATTTTTTCGAGCAGCTGAACGGCAGGATTAAAACGTTCAATATGCCCAACCATGAGTAATGCCCCAGACTTTTCTGCCGCTGTTATTAACGACTGGCAATCTTCTTCTGTTGTTGCAAGTGGCTTTTCAACTAAACAATTGATTTTATTTTTTAAGAAAAACAAACCATGTTCAGCATGTAAGCTGGATGGGGAACAGATACTGACCGCATCGACTTTCCCGACCATTTCCACCAAGTTTTTGAACGATACACACCCATATTGATCGGCCATTTTTTGTGAGGTGTCATCATCCACATCATAAACGCCAACTAAATCTACACTTTTTAATGTGGAATAAACCCTTACATGGTTTTGCCCCATACTACCTGTGCCAATAATACCAACACGTAGCCTAGAAGTAGATAAAGTATCTGTATTTCTCATGAAGTAATTACCTGACTATACATCAATTAACAGAGAATCATTAGGGGCGAGCTTGGACATATCATGGTATAAACGCTTACCAGAAGCGGTCACATAATCAATTGCCTTTGCAGGCTGTCCCACGACCAAGGTATGTGCTTCTACGTCTTTTGTAACAACCGCACCGGCACCAATCATACAATATTGTCCTAATGTTACGCCGCAAATGATTGTGCTATTAGCCCCAATGCTGGTGCCATGATGCACAGCTGTGGGCGTAACTTGCCAATCTAGGGACGTTGCGCGAGGATAGAGGTCATTGGTAAAAGTGGCATTTGGTCCGACAAAAACATCGTCGGCTATGGTGACGCCATGATAGACCGACACATTGTTTTGTATTTTACAATTATTTCCTATTTCTACATAGAAATCGACGTAAACGCATTGGCCTATGTTGCAATCAGTACCTATTTTTACGCCTTCGCGTATTTTTGTCCAATTCCAAACCATTGATCCCAGGCCGATTTGCGCATCGCTATGGACTTGCGCCGTCGTATCTATATAGATTTTTCTAGTCATAAAGTCATCCAACTGCCTGCTTTACAGCGCTAACGATTTGATCTTGTGTTTCTTCATCTAAATAGGGATGCATCGGCAAGCTAAACACCTCATCTGCGAGTTTCATAGTCACATCCATGCCACTTTCTGAAATAGAAAAATCACGGTAGGGTGCTTGCGTGTGAATAGGGCGTGGATAATAAATAGGTGTTGGAATGCCTAGTTCCTGCAATTTGCGCACAACTACATCACGATCAGATACACGAACAGTATATTGCGCCCAAGCTGATGTGTGGTCATTACTAATTGACGGGACTTTACAAAATCCACCTAACAATTGATTGTAGCGCAGTGCTATACGATCACGGCTTTCCAGTTCTGCGGGGAATATTTTTAGCTTTTCAATTAAAATAGCTGCTTGTATTGAATCAAGCCGACTATTTAAGCCGACGCGAACATTGTCATATCTATCTTCACCTTGCCCATGATTATGCAAGGAGCGAAGTATCGCCATTTTATCGGCGTCATTGGTAAAGATGGCCCCGCCATCGCCGTAACAACCCAACGGTTTTGCCGGAAAAAAACTCGTTGTTGTGTAATCAGCCAGGTTGCCAACTTTACTGCCTTTAAATGTGGCGCCAAAGCTTTGGGCGGCATCAGCTATGAAGGTCAAATTATGTCGTTTTGCTATTTCACTGATGCGATCATAGTCGGCTGGGCGGCCGAATAAATCAACGGCAATAACAGCTTTTACGCTTAAGTTTTTATCTTGCGCTTCGGTGATCGCCATTTCCAATTTTTCAGGCGATATATTATAGGTATCTTCGTCCACATCTACAAAAATAGCTTTTGCACCGATCAATGGCAATACTTCAGCCGTAGCGACAAAGGTAAATGACGGTACAAGGACATAGTCACCATGCCCAATTCCTTCAGCCATTAGCGCTAACTGCAATGCATCCGTCCCATTTGCACAACCAAGTACATGTTTTGCACCGCAAAAATCTGATAAATCATTTTCAAATTTCTTAACTTCAGGTCCTAAAATATAGGCCCCATGATCAAGAACATTTGAAATTGCGTTAATAATCTGCGGGCGAATAAGTGCTTGTTGAGCTTTTAGGTCAATAAATGGAATCTGAGACATGGTATCTATTCATCTTCTTAGTTCTATATTTGAAGTGCTACTTGTTAGCAAATTCAGTAATTAATTGCTTACATCCGTTTTTCGAAAAACCCATTCGCCGCAGCCAGACCCGAAAACTCCAATAGGCCGTTTAGTATTGAAACTTTTTTCCAGAACGAAGCCTCGTTCCCTCATATACTTAACAATTTCCTCATGTTGAACTGATTCGTACGGGTACCCCCCTAACCAGTCGTCAATATCATGCATAAAGTTCATGCCGCGAACTTGTTTATACTCACGAACAAACTGGTGCGGCATTTTTCCCTTTCTAAGCATTTGAGCCAATAGCGTGAAAAACGCGAATGGATACTTTAACCATGGCCTTACCCAACGATAACGGCTGTAAAACCATTTTTCTATTTTCCAAAACCCACAGAAATAAGTTTTTATATATAATGCAATGACAAACCGCCCGCCATCGCGAACAAAACTTGAAGCGTTATCAATAGCTAACCACATATCGCCAGTATGATGTAAAACGCCCCAACTATAGACAACGTCAAATTGCTCAACATCAGTATTTGAAAGTTTTTCTTTTAATATATCGCCACGGCGTACTTGCCATTTTTGTTCTTTGGCATAAGTAGACAAAACCGTTTTAGTGGTAGCCACACTATCTTCATCATAGTCAAAACAATAAACGCTCTTTGCCCCTTGCCTCAAAGCCGACAAGCTGTGCAGGCCTGAACCAGAGCCTATATCCATAAACCGCTCGCCTGTAAGGTCGATCACAAGTTTTTTTAGACCCTCATCCGCAAGATGGATGGAATCATTCGATAATTGTTGTGAAAATTCATTCCAATTACGACCAAAATCATAACGAGTTTTTTCTTTTTTCATTTTTCAGATCTAAACTATTCATCATTTCAATTGCTGCTGCAGAACGGGTGGCATACGCCCACACTACAAATTCCTATTAACCACCAAGTCCAATCAAAGAACGATTACAGAGTTTCGCTCTGAACCTAACTATCTCAACTTAAACTGTCACCAAACCATCACGGGGAATAGTAACTTTGGTGCTTTGTTTTAACATATCCAATAAAACCCATACCCGATCCCCAGAATTAACGGATAAAATCGTACCAATCAGCCCATCAAAGGCATTGTTTACAACACATACTTCTTGGTCTAAGTACAAAGGATTCAAGACCTCGTCCAAAGACAAGAATTGTCGCTTTCCTGCGATAAAAGTTTCTCTATGAACCCCGCCGGGAGTTTCCCAAATCGTTTGCCAAACTGCACGATTGACCGAACACCACGCATGCTTTGAATAGAGCGCCATTGATCTAACTCGATACCCAATGCCACAAAGATATATCCTGAAAAAAGGGGGTGCTTAACTTGCTCAACTTTACGAGCATGTCGTAATGTTTTTAATATTTGCGGACAATAAGTTTCATACCCCTGACGCTCCAGATTTGCGATGGCGAGTTTTTCTGAATTAACTTACGTTACAACAGCAATCCAATGTTTCATAATCGCCTCCTATTGTAAGAAAGCTGGAAAAAGAATACGGGAGGAATCTAGTTGTAATGCCTTACATAAATCACCAGTGCCGATTTTTTCAGAGAAGCGGACATCAAACCTGGTCACAATAATTGCATCTATTCGACTAGAGCTCAAATAATCCTTAACCCCACCGATGGTATTCAAAATTTGAATACCATCGTGTTCTTTTTCTTGAGATTCGAAATCCAAAATACAAACGGGCTTTACTCCGTCGACACGTGAACAAATCAAGTACGCGAGCTCTGTTAACTCACTATCGCCCAAAAAGAGAATATTGTGCCAGCTGTTAGCGGCACATAGATTTAGAAGAGCTTCGTATTGTTTGCGGCCCGTTTTAAAAATATCAAAGGAATCTCTCAAATAATCGGCTGTTAAGCTGATTTTTTCAACAAATCCTTCCGGCGTCAAATAATACAAATAGCGCCGAGCTGGTGCTTGCTGAAGCTTAACAAAACCTTTTGAAACGCATCGTTTGATATGCCAATTCACCATCCCAACGGATATACCGACATGCTTCGACAATTTCTTCTGTGAAACGGTCGGGTCGCGGTCAATTTCAACCAAAATTTCTCTGAGAACTCTTTCTTGCGACATTGGCATCCAATTATTTCGGTTCAACTGTTGAATTTATATCGGCGAACCAATAATTCGGCAAGACATTTCATCTCAGCAAAAATACGATACGATCATAAGAAAACCCGTTTTCGCAGTTTTGTGACAGTTTCATAATCTTTAACGGCAAGAATGTTTGTTTACATCCGTACATAGCCAAGCAGGCTATCGGGTTTTATTTTCGTTTCACCATAAGTTATCAAGACGTCGAAGAATTAGTAGCTGTACGAGGTATCGATGTCAATTATGAGACGGTACGTCGATGGGTTAATAAGGTTGACTAAGAATACATCAAGCGTATCAAAAAACCGAAGCCCCCCCCTTAAGCGTAACAAATTTGATTAATCAACAGAGCCATATGGGCTTGATCTAAATTCTCAAGCTCTTCTGATCCGCGCTGCTTGATCTGGCAGCTCAACCGTTTTTTGATCATCACAAGTTGTCGGCGCTTGGTTGTCAAGGTATTGAGTTTACGTAATATTTCTGCAAATAACCGCCGACCAGCCTCAGGCCTGAAAGCAATAAAGCGAGCAATCATACGCGCATCAAGTGGATCAATCTTAGCCAGATTTCCCAGTGCTCGCGCGAAGTTTCGCACTTGGGAAGCCGAAACCTGACGCACCTGATTATCTTTACGTGCTACAGCATGAGCCACGTCATCCAGAGATGGAGACAACTGCCCAAATCGATCGCTGACTTTTGGATAGTCATAAAGTCCACGGGTCAAACGACGGATGATGCCTTGAGCAGCAAGACGTGACAGCGTTTGATCTACGCTTGCACGCGAGCCAATATCCAGAAAATCGACGGGAGAAAACACAGCTCCACACCCTTTTCCAACGATGCGTCTTTTGATTTTAGACGTAATCATAATCAATTCCTTTTGTCAGAAAATATTATATGTTTTTCTGACAAACAAGCTTTGCGGTTACGCCTATTCAAGGATAATACCTTAAGCTTGAAGATAGAATTTTATAGACGCTGTACCAATTAATTAGCCCATTTTCTGTTTAACAAATTGTTTTAACTGTTTTCATTGGAACACGGGATCACTGTTGTTAAATTGCCACTCACATTCCTTTAAAAATAATCCAAAATTCTCCTTTGGAACACCATTAAATTTACGCATATGCCGTTTCACCTCCCTTTCAGGTATGTAAACATACCCTGTCGGGAACAACCTTACGTTCAATTATGGAGTATAACGTTGATGAGGAAGCGTCTGGGATGACTTTTGTGTAGACCTTGCCTCCTCGCTTCAACAAACCGAACACGGGGATTTCACCTCCAGCACCGCGACCTCGACGACCTTTCCGCTTGCCACCAAAATAACTTATCATCAACTTCAATCTCGCCACCAAAAATTTCATTACATTCAAGTCCTAACTCAAGAGCAATCAATTCGCGTAAACGCCGATAATAATAAGCCGATGTTTTCGCACTCACACTCACTAAAGAAGCCGTACATCTGGCCGTTGTTCCGGCTACAAAATGTTCGATTAAACGGTCTTGTTTTGACTGGCTTAAACGACTCTTTCTCATACGCACCATAATAACACCTATTTGGTATTAACTGGTACAGCCCCTTTTTATATTTTAAGGTTATCGGGATTTCTGAATCTTAGCCTCCAACAAAAAACACCCCTTAACTCATAGAGTTAAGGGGTGTTTTAAGATTTCGTTGGTTGCGGGGGTAAGATTTGAACTTACGACCTTCAGGTTATGAGCCTGACGAGCTACCGGGCTGCTCCACCCCGCGTCAAGGTGGTATTGTTTAGTGTATATAAGGGATATTATCCC
>MAAC01017077.1_pt1 | contig 12875 bp, 14 predicted proteins | sample 1115981 | NCBI WGS metagenome assembly MAAC01 (sample SAMN04961126, study PRJNA320927) | seawater metagenome | isolation source: sample BD02T64 sea water enriched with oil for 64 days | place: USA:Gulf of Mexico | collected 2013-07-27 | reverse complement strand
TAACGGTCCTGGCTATGATTTCGTTGCTGAGTAAGTAAGCCTTAGTTTTCGGCTGTCCTAAACGTGAATTATTGCAACTCATTTTCCAATAAACAGAACAATCTTTTTTTGTTGTTGTGTATAAAAATAAGCAAATAAATGTGTTGCAATAATGTTGTCGTACAAAAAGACGTTTCGATTCATCACCAAAACCAGCAATGAATTATAGCCGTTGTTACCTACTGTCGCAACCAGAGTGAGGATTTCGCCACTATCTACAGAGTGAAATTTGAACTTCGCGTTCTCCAAGAGTGAATTTTGAGTAGGGTAGAAGTTTAAATTTCCGCAATGCTAGGCAGCTTTTCTTAAGAGTAATTGGAGTAATATTTAGCCGATACTTTTCCACATAGTAATTGGCGTACTGAGAAGTTTTCACAGCTAAATTTTAAACTTGGAAGACTATTTTTTTTCGTCGCAACAGATGAAGAATTGCTTACATTTCCCTAAAAATCGAACTGGCGTTTGCGTTTCTATTGGAGAGCTATTTAATAAAAGAAAAGCTGCCGACTTAAAAACTTCTATCGATTAAAATGTAGATTGGCGATAGTAGGTAACTTGTTATATCTACCCAAATATACTCTTTATCCCGTAGCAAGTTCCAGATAAAGACTTGTTTTTGTAAGAGATATCTTATAATCTGTATGGAGATGGATGGATAACTCGCTTTCGCGAAAGCGGTATTAAAATTTATAGTCAAATTATATATTCATGCGACTAGCTCTCTTCTACCAAGGCTTTCTTATAGCTTTGTGTTGCTTTATACAGGCTTTTTGATAAAGACTGCAGCCATTTCATATGGTTTGCAATAAGAAAGGCTTCTTGCAAGTGGTGTAGTGTTTCTTGATCCAGCTCTGTATTGCCGTCTTGCAGGTTTTTATCTCTAGTATCTGATAGTTCTTGATATTTATGCAACAATTTTTCTGGCGACGGATCATCTTGATCATTTGAGGACTTATTTGAGGAATTTGTGCCAGCTATACTAGTATAGGAGTCTTCTAGCGTTTGAGAGATACTGTGAACTAGATTGTTGAACTCTTTAGAGGCTGGTGTGGTTTTATGGTTTTTAATGAAATTACCTATGGACGCCACTGCCGAAATCATGGTATGGTTAAGGGTGACTATTTTATAGATCACTTGAAACTTCTTTTGCTTAGACTTAGGGTCTTGGGTTAATCTCTGGAAGGCTGCGTTTAAATTTGCGATAGCGAGAAAGGCTTCTTTACGAGCTACGTTATAGGAGAGTTTTTCGTTTTCTGAGTCTGCATAGAATTTTTGTGTAGCAAGTAGGTAATTTTTATTAGTTTCTAATGCTTTGAGCAGGATGTCTTTTAGGTTATCTGCTTCCCAAGTAGGTAAGATGATATAATTTGCAATAACCGCTATTATAGATCCTATGATGGTATCCAGCACTCGGTACTGAATGACTTCAAAGGCATCTGGATTGATAAAGGAGTATACAAATATGATAGAAATAGTCACAAATGCCGCTGCAGACTTATAGTTGCGCTGCAACAATGAGAATGCGAGAACTAAGCCTACTACGGCTAGGATACCGTAGACTATTTCATTTTGTGTAACGAGAACAATTCCTATAGCTACCGCAGCACCTATAAGAGTTCCTATGACTCTGTCTTTAGAACGGTCTTTGGTAAGTCCATAGCTAGGCCTCATGATGACTACTATGGTGAGTAAAATCCAGTAGGTGTTCTGGATCTCAAAGAAATAACCTATGCAATAGGCAAATAAAATTGCTATAGCAAAGCGCAGTGAATGCCTGAAAACTTTAGATTTAAAACTAAAATTTTGAGTAAGTACATTAAGACGGTATTCTTGTAGGGTTAAAAACTTGCTGGAATCTTGTCTTCTCAAAGAAAGCTTAGAGGCTTCTTTTACATTTTCCATTGCCTGTCTTATCGCCTTAATTTCTTGTACCAGTTGTTCTTGATAATCATACAAGTTTTTAAGCAACAAAGCTCCTTCTCGTGCTTCGGGCAGCTGGATAGCGTTAATGTAATCAGTAATGGTATCTTCTGCCTTTTTAAGGGCCTTAGTTAGTGAGTTATCGCTGGGTATTTTATCTTTTTGTATGAGCAACTCTGACAGTAAAATCAAACGTTTACTCATGGTTTTGTTGAGTTTTTTGGCAGCTTTGAGGTACTGTTTTCTTTCTCCAAAAACTTTATCTAATGTTTTATAATCTAATCGTGTTGCTTCTATCAGCTCAAATATCTGTATACTGGATAAAAAGATGAGCAATTGCTTTTCTTCATACCTAGAACGTCCAGAACGCTTGCGGCCTGTGAATAAAATCTCGCGTAAGGTTTCTTGCTTTTCATTGATTTGATTCTGTAATTGAAGAATTTGTTCAAAACGCTTATCTCTTGTAGATTTCTTAGTCAGTAATTTTGCTCGCAACCTTAGATATTTTCCTATGAGCATCAATACATCAGATAACAGCTGATTTTGATCTTTCTGTGGTGCTAACTTTCTGAATACATAGGAAACAAAAATATACCACAGTCCACCTAATCCCATTAATACCAGATGAATAAAAATAGCTTCTGGAGTGTCTTTATTTACGGCAAATGCGATCACCATGGCTAGTAAACCAGATAGCGACACTAGCGAGGCTCTAAAACCATATACCGAAATTATAGATACAAAAAACGAAATGAGCGCCAGAACTACGAGCAGCAACGGCAATATAGGTTTTGAAAATAAAATGATTAAGGTTATAAGCATAGTTAACCCTATACTTATCAATATGGCATTTACCTTGCGTTTTACACTTCCTGGAATATCTCCTGGAGCACTTAAAAAAGAACCTACTGCAAAAGCAGGTGCGTACTCTATAAAACCCAATACATATAAAACACCAAAAGGTATAACGATGCTTATTCCTAGACGCACGCCTCGATCAAAGTCAGAACTCTTTAAAAATAGTTCTAGTTGTTTAAATAATTGTTTCAAGGCAGTCTTTGTGAACTAGTTAATATTTAAAATTAGGGTTAAAGGTAATTTTATTGCTAAGCTATTCTTAGCCTTTTAACAATAATTATGATCTCTTAGACCGTTCACATAGTTATAACTGACATATATTTTGTTAATTTAAGATAGATAACTACAAATAGAGGATGCAAGCATCCTGTAATTACTACGTAAAGGAAATTTACTTGCTAGTTGTACCATTTACAAGATGGCAGGATAGCCGTCCATTTTAGTTCTTGCTATCACTTTTTTTCAGTACGTAGAATTTTGTCCATTTTACGACCTTTTGCCAGCTCATCATAGAGCTTATCTAGATACCTGCATTTTCTATATAATTCAAATTCATCAGGAATTTCTTCTATACGGTAACCACAAATAACGCCTTTAATCAAATGAGCATTAAAATTGATAGTAGCTTGATCAAAAAAGGTTTGAAAAGTTGCTTTTTGATCAATTAACTCTTGTATTTTCTCCTCATTAAATCCAGTTAACCATTCTATAACTTGATGAAATTCTTCTTTTGTCCTTCCATTTTTCTCTAATCTATTGATGTAATGAGGATATACAGATGCAAAAGTCATTTGAGCAATCTTATCGTTTTTTTCGGCCGTCACTTTCATTGTTAGGTGTTTTACTGTGGAAATTGTTGAGATAAATTTAAAGACTTTTTTCTAATTAGTATTTCAACTTAGAGTTGCTTGGTAAAGTTCTCGCTTTCGCGAAAGCGGAATTAAAACCCCACAAAAGAACTACAACAAATGGATTTAATTACATACCAAATTTATCAAGTACTTTTGCCGCATGAGGAAAACGGTAGCAATTATAGGTGGTGGACCATCGGCTTTTATGCTGGCGGCGTTCTTAAATCCTGAACAGTTTGCTGTTACCATTTATGAAAAGAATAAAACTGCTGGTCGCAAATTTCTTGTTGCAGGAAAAGGTGGTTTTAACCTCACGCATTCAGAGCCTCTCGACCAGCTGATCGAAAGATATACTCCAAATGATTTTTTAGCTCCTGCTCTACTTCATTTTACCAACACCGATTTTAGGAATTGGCTCGAGCAACTAGGGATTTCTACTTACGTGGGAAGTAGTAAACGCGTTTATCCTGTAAAAGGAATAAAGCCTATTGAAGTACTTAATGCAATTATCAAACATCTAGAAAATCAAGGTGTGAAATTCAAGTACAAACATACTTTTCACAATTGGGATGAAAATGGAAACCCTATTATCAATGAAGGATCTATAGTTGCAGATGTTGTAGTGTATAGTTTCGGTGGCGCCAGCTGGAAAGTGACCGGTTCTACCGGTGACTGGTTAGAAACCTTTGCAAATAACGGTATAGCAACAACTTCTTTCAAAGCTTCTAATTGTGCTTATCACACCACTTGGAAGACTGATTTCATTAATAATCATGAAGGCAGTCCTTTAAAGAACATTGCAATTTCTTGCGACGATCAACTACAAAAAGGCGAGGCTGTTATTACTAGATCAGGATTAGAAGGCAACGCGATTTATGGATTGAGTCCACAAATAAGAAAACAATTTGAGGTGTCTTCAAAGGCTATAATTTACATCGATTTTAAACCTATGCTAACTTTAGAAAAGGTCATAGAGAAATTAGAACAATCTATTTACAGCAATACCACACGCATTTTAAAAAAAGAACTCAAATTGAGCGCTGCACAACTGGATTTGCTTAAACTTCATCTCACTAAAGAAGAATATTTAACTACCAAAACCTTAGCGCACTTCATTAAAAATTTTCCTTTAGAAATAACCGATTCTAGCACTATTGATGAAGCCATCTCTACCGTAGGTGGCGTTTTAAGAAATGCTGTTACTCCTACATTTGAACTTAAAAACAAGCCCAACCATTATTGTATAGGAGAAATGCTGGATTGGGATGCACCTACTGGCGGCTATTTACTACAAGCCTGCATGAGCATGGGAGCTTATTTAGGTAGTGTTTTAAATGAGGAGACTTCCAATAATTAATACTTTCTAATTAAAATGCGGTGAATAACACCTCTAATCGTCGCAAATTATGCGGTGAATATTTATTAATGCGGTGAATAAACCGTATATTCACCGCATAATTTGCGGTGAATGACACTTAAGCCTTATATCTATCAAAAAAACGACTGGCCTAATTTTACTTGGGACAACGATTCTTTGTTACCATTAGTAAGTAAGGTTAGAAATCAGCAAGGAAAATTAGTCGGCAAAATGGAAGCTCTAGGGTTTTCGTTTAAAACTGAAGCACTTTTAGAAACACTTACTTTGGATGTTCTGAAATCCACAGAAATAGAAGGCGAAATCCTCAATATAGAACAGGTGCGCTCTTCACTAGCTCGTAGATTAGGACTGGAAATAGAAAACGCTATTTATTCAGAGCGCAATGTAGATGGTGTTGTTGATATGTTAGTAGATGCTACACAAAATTATCAGTTGCCTTTGACTCGACAACGATTATTTAACTGGCATGCAGCTTTATTCCCAACAGGAAGAAGTGGTATGTTTGAAATAGTAGTTGGCGACTGGAGAAAAGATTCCACTGGTCCTATGCAAGTAATATCTGGTGCTTTAGGTAAGGAAAAAGTACATTTTGAAGCGCCAGCGTCATCTACTATAGATTTAGAAATAACTAACTTTTTAAATTGGTATAATTCTAATGATACTATAGAACCACTTATAAAGGCTGCTCTTGCACATCTCTGGTTTATAACGATACATCCTTTTGAAGATGGTAATGGAAGAATCTCTAGAGCCATTTCAGACATGTTGCTTGCCCGGGCTGATGGAATACCACAAAGGTATTACAGCATGTCGTCTCAAATAAGAAAGGATCGCAAATCTTATTACAATACCTTAGAAAAGGTACAACAAGGCTCTCTAGATGTTACCAAATGGATCACTTGGTTTCTTGAATGCTTGCTTAATTCTGTGAAATCATCAGAAACTACTCTTAATAAAGTGATTTACAAGCATCATTTTTGGAATACCTATGCAAAACAGGTCAATAATGATCGTCAAAAAAAGATGCTTAATAAGCTTTTAGATGGATTTGAAGGTAAATTAACCACCTCTAAGTGGGCAAAAATTAATAAATGTTCCTCAGATACAGCTTTGAGAGATATACGAGATCTAATAAAGAAAAATATATTGCAAAAAGAAAAAGCTGGTGGCCGCAGTACCAACTATGAATTGAATAGAATACAACAAGAGTAAACACTGTTTTCCTCAATCTAACTTAGTGCGTTATCTTCGCTATTTCTTAAACAAAGAACCAGTCTTTTTGAACAAACAATTCTTCATATTAATTGCCTTGCTACTGCTCTTTTTTATTGCAGATGTTTGCTTGGGGACTGTTTTTATAAAACCTTCACAAGTTTGGGACGCGTTACTAGGAATTGAAAATAGGCAAACGAGCACAACCATACGTTATATTATTACTCACTTAAGATTACCTCGCGCCGTTATGGCAGTGCTTACCGGTGCTGGGCTAGCCATCGCAGGACTGCTCATGCAAACGTTATTTAGGAATCCGCTGGCGGGACCATTTGTTCTAGGAATTTCTAGTGGCGCAGGATTAGGTGTTGCAATTATAATCATGGGAGCAACTGTGTTAGGACTAGGCGCCATCTCTGGAGTAGGCGTCATTACGGCAAGTGTTTTAGGTAGTATAGCCGTGCTTTTATTGATTATTTTAATGTCTCTACGCATTAAAGACACGATGGGCTTGCTTATCGTAGGTTTAATGGTAGGAAGTCTTAGCAGCGCTGTCGTAGGAATTCTTAGTTACTTTTCAAGTAGTGAAGAGTTAAAACGCTACGTATTTTGGTCCTTAGGAAGTCTAGGTAATATAACATGGGAAGATTTATGGATCCTAAGTTTATTATTTCTGGTAGCAATTATGTTACTCTTATGGATCATCAAGCCATTAAATGCGTTACTATTAGGTGAGAATTATGCGCTCAGTCTAGGAGTCAATATAAAGAGAACACGCTGGATCATTATTATCATTACCAGTATTCTTGCAGGTAGTATTACCGCATTTGCTGGTCCTATCGCATTTATAGGACTTGCCGTACCACATCTTGCACGGCTTATTTTACCTACGGTTAACCATAAAATTTTGATTCCTACAGCCCTATTAATAGGTGCCACGCTCCTACTCTTTTGTGACATCGTCTCACAGTTGCCCTTTTCAAATTATTCATTACCCATCAACGCGGTCACATCATTACTAGGCGCACCGCTCATTATATGGTTGATCATGCGCAAACGTAACCTTCATTTTTAATGATTCATATAGAAAACATACAGGTAGGTTATGGCCATTGCGTGGTGGCAGAGTTTGCTGGTGATATCGCTTTCGCGAAAGCGAGACTCATAGCACTCATAGGTACTAATGGGTCTGGTAAATCTACATTTCTAAGAGCAGTTGCTAGTGGTGAACACCTTATTAACGGAACTATCAAGATCGATGACAAAAACTGGCAAGAAATTACTCCTAGAGATCGCTCCAAACTCATATCTATTGTACTCACAGAAAGATCCTTCAGTTATTTTCTAACGGTGCGTGAACTGCTGGAACTGAGCCGTGCACCTTATACTAACTACATGGGTAAACTGGCAGCAAAAGATCATGAGATTATAAATGAAGTGCTAGAAAAGTTTGATTTGTTATCCTTACATAATCGTAAGGCAGGTACTTTGAGTGATGGACAGTTGCAGCGTGTTTTAATTGCTAGAGCGATAGTTCAAGATACTGATTACATAATCATGGACGAGCCTACGAGCCATCTAGACATTAACCATAAAGCAGATTTATTACTGCAACTCAAAGAATACTGTCACGAAAACAATAAAACCATTCTCTTTGCTACGCACGAGCTGCAGCTGGCTTTATCCCTTTGTGACGAAGTAGTAAGTATTGATAAGGGCAGTATTGTTCATCAATCTATTGCTCAATTTCACGATAGCAAGCTATTACAAAAAATGTTTCCTTCTAAAAACCTGATTTTCAAAAACGGAACTATATATTTTAATTTTTAATAGCTAATTACAGATGCAATCAATTCTTGAGGCTATTAATATATTGGGAAGTTTTTTCTGGCAAATTGACCAACTCATAGACAAAATCAGTTTCCCAATTCAACTCATTTACTGCAAATCCATCAAAACATTCTATAGGCTGTAACTCAAATGCTTTAAGCGTGTAAATAAATCGCTCCATACCACCAAAAGGATAATTACCAGTAGAAAACTTGACTATACCGGTACTATCATTAAATGCCTCGATATGATCCATTTCTACCTCAAAATCTACTTCTAGATAATTAAAAATATCCATCTTTTTATAACCGAAACCTCCAGCGACACGTTTATCATAAGCAATATAAGATTCTATAAAACCATTAGCATATTCAGGAATAAATCTTTCATAGCGCTTCAGTTGTGAGGTATCTTCTTTTACTTCTAGAATCGCATCAAAATATTCTTGGTAATCTTTATCTGTCATGTTTTCCCAATCGGGATCAGCTTTTTCTTTTGGGTTATCAATTCCGTGCTTATCTTCAAATTGATAACCATCTTGTCTAGTTTCCTGCATGTGTTGAAACAAGTTTTGAAAGTCAGCAAGCTTGGATGGGTTTTTTATTTCAAATTTGATGTAAAGCACTTTATATTTTTAGGTAATATTAATTGAATAGGAGAACGATATTAAACTCATGCAATATATAACTATCCTATGTTAAGAGAATCTTTTTAGACTTTATAAAAGCATCACTTTTAATGCAATGGCAAATAAGTCGCGTTGAAATTATAATACCCAACTTTAATCAATTTCGATACCAATGATGTTCAAACAGTCAACCTAAAATTTAACTGCATATCCACATAGGCTCTTTAACTTTATTCTTGATATGCACCTGATGAGTAGGTCAATTCATAACTATGCGTATAAATTTCAAATACAATTCCAAATGGATCTTCTACATAAACCATCTTGAATGGTTTTTCATTGGGATAGTATTCTCGTATAGGCATTCTTTGTTTTCCACCAGCCTCAACTATCTTATTAGTAAGATTTTCTATATCAGGATCCTGCACACAAAAGTGAAATAGACCTGTATTAAACGGATTAAAATCAGGCGCTTCCTTTTTACCGTGAGAAAATGAAAACAGCTCGATACCTATGCCATCAGAAGTAGACATATGAGCAATATCAAATTCTTCCCACTCCTCGCCAAAAACGTCTATACACATTTGACCTATTGCGGTATCACTTTCCTTTTTAATGGTAGATGGTTTCATGATCACATACCATCCCATAACTTCTTCATAAAACTTTACGGCTTTATAAATGTCGGGAACAGTAATTCCTATATGTGAAAATGATTTGGGATAGTTTTTATTAGTTGTCATAAGTTCTATTTAAGATTTCAAAATTAATCTATATTTGCTTTATAGGCAATAACTTACCTAAAAGTGCTATAGTTACCTAATAGAGTAATATGATGATAATCAATACTATATAATATAATTTTGAATAAAGATATAAGCTGTCCACTACATTATACCATGAATTTAATAGGGACTAAATGGAAACCATTAGTCTTATTTCATCTATTAGATGGTAATTTAAGATCAGGAATACTGCAGAAGAAAATTCCAGAGATCTCAAATAAAATGTTCACGCAAACTGTAAGAGATTTAGAAAAAAGTGGCTTGATTGCAAGAAAGGTTTATCCTATAGTTCCTCCTAAAGTAGAATACAGTTTAACTGTGAGAGGAAAATCTCTTGAAAACATTTTGAGAAGTTTGGATCAATGGGGTTTTGAAGATGCTCAGAATAAATAGCATTAAACGGCTTTTCAACGTATTATAAAGAATTTTGTATCGTTAGGAATATCACTAATGGTTTTCAATTAATATTGTATGAACAACGCCTATACTGTAGTATTGGTAGAATAGGAATTATTTTATTTGAAACGGTATGAAGCTCAAAAATCAAATTACCAACTTTTGGACCTCAAAAAATAGTGTCCCAATTTAATGAAGAAGAAGAAGAAGATTGTAGTTTACCTCAGTCTTTGTTGGGCACGTATTTTATTTTCCGATGTTGTTTTCGTTAATATATAATTCCAATTTTTTTTCTAATTCATCGCTCATTTTCCAAAATTCATTATCTATACTTTCTAATAAATCTTCGTGTTTTTCGTCCCAATCTTCCATTTGTTCAGCACGCTCGTCAATATCAGTCGATGGTTTTCCATTCGGAAAGTGGGAATTCATTTTTCGTAACAAATCCGCAACTTTGGTAAAATTCAGAGTTTCTAAATTCGCAATCGTGTCAGCGTTATATTCGGCACCATAATTTATGTAATGATCAACTATTCCGTCCGTAATTAATGGTTCAACATTAAACCAAATTCGTTCGGCTTCTGTCAGTTTTTTGTAGTCAGAAAATCCAGTATCAACAATTCGTTCCCATTCTGATTGTAATTCTTCTCTTGTCATTAATTTTCAATTTTTGAGGTAGATCGATTATGTGCCCTAACGGTCTAGTATAAGAAAAGTAGGGCTGTTGTTCGTTTTACTTTTCGGATTAAGCACGAGCCACATTTTTAAATTTTACTATTTATCTTTTTTATTGGAAATCGTCAAATTTAAAAATTTGGCGACTTTCCAAATATGCCTTAACTTCTACTAAGTAACTAACTAGCTATTAGATGTATAATTTGTTGTAACACGTTTTTTATTCGGTTTGATTATCTCGAACATTTTCGCGTGCAAATTTAAGAATGTCATTATAGTTCTTCTTAAAAGGTTCGTGCAATTCCTTTTCGAGAATGCACTCAATATTCCAAAGTACATTTTGTTCAGATTGGTCCTCGAAAAGGCTATCATCTTCTTTTTCGTTAAATCGAGTTAAAAACTCAAAGAGAACAATAGCTTCGTCCTTTGTTAATGCAATATTTAGTTGATTGATTTTCAAATTTTTATTTGTTTTTATCTTTTATATATTTCAATAAATTCACAAGGTGTTGTTCAGAATGATATTTCATTAAAAACTCAAATTGGTAAAGTCCATCTTTCTCACTATTGTTTTCTAATCTCCATTGAACTTCTATTAAATCCTTAATTATATCTGTCAAATCATCAATTGCATCACCGGTTGTTAATTCGGCATCTTCTAATAATTTGTGACTTTCCCAAACAGAATGATACCAACCGAAATCTGGAAAATGCTCACTTACAATACTTCTTAATCCGTCATAATCCAATCGTAAGGGTTCTTCATAATCTTTGTCATCAAATTCGGTTTCTACGTTTAGATATTCAGCGTAAATTCCGACCAATAATTGTTGGATTTCGAGTATTTTGTTTTCGGACTCAAGTTTTTCATTTGTCCCAAATTCAACAATTCTATCTATCAGTTTTTTTAATTCGCTCAATGTCTGTTTTAAATGTGTTACAACGTCTTTGTAGAAGATTAGTTGCGTGTTTAAACATCTAATTTAACAAATACAAACCGAATAGAAAATCCGCGAGGATTTTCAGAAGTAAGCGAGAATAAGCAATTACTTATAGCCTTTGTTAGCAAACTTTTTTATTTTTCTATTTTTTCATAATCAACGCTTGCTTTTGTTATTCCTTCAGGATTTGGATCTAAATAAAGTTCATAATCTTTTAAGAGTTTTACTTTTTTTAATTCACCTTTTAAAATAGAAATTTCTTCAATAATTTTTCCTTTTTGTTGAATCCTTATTGAGAATTTTCGTTTTCCAATATTTTTAATAATTGCATAATAGTCTTGACCAAAGAAGGGATTAATCGTTCCATCTTGACCAGGTCCTTTTCCTGTCATTATCATACTTTGAGAGGGTTCCAATACAAATTCCGTTTGAGCTTTAACTTCAAGTTGTATCAAAAACATCAGAGAGATTGTAAGAATTAATGTTTTCATTGTTTAGTTGTTTATTTATGTGTTAGTCAAAAGTTTGCTAACGTCTCTGTATATGGCTCGTAGCGTGCAAATTAGAAAATTATTTGCGGATGAAGCACGAGCCAAATTTTTTAATTTTTCTTATTATCTTTTTTCTCAATAAGCCAAATTTAAAAATTTGGCGACCTCGCAAAAGTGCCCGAACCTTCGTGTTTGCAAATGCTTGCGCTATTTTTTATATACATTGTTCTACACCGTTTTTATTCCGATGTTGCTTTTTTAGCACGCTCAATAATTGGTTCGTAATCAAATGTTGAGCAACTACCTTCACTTAAAACCCTCTTTCCAATTCGTTCGATTTTTCCGTCATCATTTTCCCAGTCGAAAATATAGATATTCGCTCTGAATACTTCATTAAGTTCGGTGTAATTTATTTCGCCATTTTTATGTCCGAAGTTTTCTTCCGTTTCTATTATTTTAATTGGTATTTCGTTTTGTAAATAAATAGTAGTCTTTACACGACCGTAAGAAAGTCCGATTTCTTCTACGATTTTACATATTTGATTTTCGTTTTGCCATACTTTTAAAATTCCGCCACCATCAGTTGTAATTCCAGTCAGTTCCGCCCAATCAAATTCAGATTTCGTAAAAGTCGAGTCAGAGTTGATTGAGTTTATTTCGTTTTCAATTTGGTCAAGTTTGTTTTCTTGTCCGAAAGTTACAAATCCAATTAAGGTCAATATGATTGCGAATGTTTTTTTCAAATGGTGTAGAACGGTTTTGTGTATGGTTAGTGGCGTGTTTAAGCACCTAATTTAGCAAATAAAAACCGAATAGAAAATCCGCGAGGATTTTCGTAAGTAGGCGAGAACTAGCCATTAATTATACACGT